>Ga0325410_1000244_pt1 | contig 53992 bp, 35 predicted proteins | sample PopdelMetagenome_16_FD_206182 | JGI IMG/M metagenome (GOLD analysis project Ga0325410, IMG submission 206182) | Populus deltoides microbial communities from Bellville, Georgia, United States - Xylem-PdIQD-R3 | ecosystem: Host-associated > Plants > Phyllosphere > Stem > Wood/Secondary xylem...
CTTGAGCTGCTGCTGCTTACCACGAGTGATTGTTCAAAAAGTGAGCTGATCTGGTGAAAAAGAAAGAAAAGAGAGAGTGAATCGAAGAGGGTCAGTGGGAGTTTGGGATCTGATGCCGAATTACGTGTGGTTGCTTTTATTGTATGTCAAAGCTATCTTTACGCGGAGAAAGCGAGGGAGACAAGATCTTAAAAGGCGCATGGTACACACGGTTCGTTTGTTACTGTTACCAAAAGTTAGCGGCATTTAATTTTACGTAAAAGTTACTAGTAAGCGGCATGTTTTTTTAACGTAAACATAGAATACGTCAAAAATAATATATACACACACACATTAATAAATATTTAAAAATTGTTAATAATAATTAAAAATTAAATATAGATTAAAATATTTAATTTTGTAGCACGAGAAGCCCTTCATTTTTTTTATCTAATTATATGAAAATATTTTTTTAATAAAAAGAGTAATTATTTAAATTCCATTGAAACAAAATAATTTTTTAGTATAACTTCTCAATTTTTTATAAATATTCTTTATTTCTACAAAAAAAAATATGACTTTTTTGCTCTATATTATTTATTTAATAAAAATTAAAAGCATAAGAGCAAATGTAAAAAAAATGAAAAAATTAAAATAAAGATAAAAAATATCTATCAAATTAAAATATTTTTATCTTATTAACACACTTATTTTTATTTACCCGGATAAGTTTTTAAACAACATTCTATTATAATGACAAAAGAAAGGTGTTTAAAATATCATTTTATGTCATGATTTAACACATACATGTGCATGTGCGCAAGCGCGCTTGCATGTGTGGGTGCGCACGCGCGCACACAAATGTATAAGGTTGATGTATTATGAGTGTTAACATGATGATAAAAAAGTTAGTTTACAAAATATTTATCAAGTTTTGTGATTGCTTTGATTATTTGTTTTTTTTTGGGTCACTTTGGAGGTTTATTTTTAGGTTTGTATTTTTGTTATTCTGATATATTTTTGGGTCATAACAAGCATGAGTTTATATAGTTGTTGTGGCTTGGATTACATGAAAGATTAATGTAATCAACTTGTTAAATTTATAATGTGTTTGTTAAGATCCTTGAGTATGGTAATATTTCATTGACTATTTTAGGTTTTGTAGATGTTCGTAGAAATGTACATAAGTATGTGTAAGTTAGGGCTATTAAGCTTATGGCATGCTATTGGGTTTTTATGTTTTTATTTTTTTTCTAGGTTTAAGCTTACTGCTATTTTTTTGAGGTTTTATGTTGATTTTCTAGGTTTTGCTTTGAATTTTCTTGAACTCAAATTTAGATTTTCTCATGTCTTTATTTCTTAGGCTCCCTTGTGAATTTGGATAGAAGCTATAGCTCATGATCATTTTATATCTTCATTTGGTTCTTTTAAATCTTATTTTGAATCAATCAATCTTTTAAAGTTTCAAATGTTAAGTTTAGGCATGTTTTACTGTCAGGGTTGATCTGTCTATATCAAATTTTATTGTCGTTGTTTGATGCATGCTTATATCTTAGTTTCTGACGTCGCATCTCTCTGTGCCTTTTATTTGACGTAATTTTGGATTATAATTGCACTTTAGTTTAAGGATTTCTTCTTGGTGTTCTTCAGCGAGATTCAAGTATTTTTTTTCTTTTGATCCTTGTTATTTTATTTTTGATTTTAGGTCATGTTTTGGGCTAGGAAGCATAACTCACGTGGCTGGGATGAGTCTATTAACGTTAAGGTTACATTTGGCTTATCAAAATTTTATAAAGAAAAAATGCATTTTTTTATCCTTAGGACATGTTTGGCAAACATGTACTAATGAATTTTTTTATAGTTTCTTTGCTGAATGTTTTTTGTTTTGCCAAACAAACCCCAAATGATTTTCAAATTTTTTTTAAAAAGATTCAAGGATCATTTTAAAATTATTTATGGGTCCCTTACATATTTTTCAACCATCTCATTTAATATTTGGGTTGTAAACTTACACTGTAAGATACTGACCAAATATTAAATATACCTGCTTTTCTTCAATAATTTTAGATAAATAAAAAAAATACAAAAATATATTTTTATTTGTGCGTATATTACCAAATTCTAAAATTTCTCATGCATATTTTATAAAAGATAAATTGTGTTTTTACCATACTTTGAAAAACACAAAAATCAGTTAATGTGTATCATAATAAGTTTGTGATTATTTATTAGGATTTGGTAAAAAATTTAAAAACATCACAAAAATCAATTTTTTTAATTAATATTTGGGATATGAATTTTACAATGTAATGCATGTTTCCGATAATAACTATATGAATTTACAAAAATAAAATATTAGGAATTAATTGTAGACTTTAATATTTTGAGGTATAAAATTATATTGTAAAATATATCTCCATGTATTAAAGATATAAAATTAAAATAAATATATTATTAAAATTTGAATCTTAGAATGATTAAGTTTTATTCTAATAAGATAGAGATCTTCTTACTAAGGAGGATTTACTTTAAATCTATAAAATAAGGATTTCTATATCAAGAAAAACCTTTCTTGAATCTTAAATAAACTAACGAATAGAAATATAACTTTGAAAAAAACAATTAATCAATAATATAGTTTATTATAAGTAAAGTGTACTAGTGATGATGTGTTTTTTCTATTCATCAACTAGTTTTATTATCCAAACTCTTACATACTAATATGTTTTTTAATTAGCATAATATTAGATAATGATTACTCAATCATTCATATTATAATTTTATAATTAATTTTAACCTATCCAAAACTTTATCATAAACCCTCTCTCTCAATTTTGTGAATGATGGCAAATTATGTTTTAAGTGGGAAATTTCTCCATATTTTTGTATTTGGGTTTAGGATTTTGTGCTTCTTAATAAACTCAAATAACAAAAAAAATGATAATTTTTATTTTTTTTCATTCTCAAATCTACATTTTCTTTTTTATTTTCTAATTTTATGAATAGTTAATCTCATAATAAAGATGACACATGTTTATTTATCATGTAGGTTATCAATAACTTATATAATGATAAATAGTTAGCCGTGGTCTAATATCAATCCACATTTTTTTTTATTATTAACGTGAGTGTCTGAACCAGCTTGCATGTACCCCAACTAATCTCATGGGTACTAAAATTAACAATAATAATAAAAAAATCAATCCACAACTTGCTTTGATAGGTGATGGGTTATTCCTACTCTACTAAAGGGCTACATTGCCTCGCAACTGTAAACTGAAAATACCTATCAATTTATTCCGAGTTATCTCTAGATTTTATTTACGTAAAATAAAAATATCTATTTATTTTTAATAATTTTTTATGTAAATTATTAACATATTAATTGATATATTCTTCTGTTTTAACCGGAAAATATATAAAATAAAAATTATAAATTGACATGCTTGACTTTTAGATGAATTAATGTTAAATGATCTATCAATATTTGAAGGGACTTGTTTCTTGTCAATAACAAAGTAAATGAGTCGATTTATCCAAAAAAATAAAGCAATCAAGGTAAAATATTTATTTTTGAATTTTTATATTGTTTATTTCACTTTTATTTTAATTATATTATATTTTTAATTATTATTTGATTGAAATTATTAATACATAATTAGTTAGAATATTTTACATATAATTTTATAATTTAAATTTATAATCTCAATTTATATTATATATTTTATATCATATTAAAAAAATATATTTTTTACAAGCGCGGGGGCCAAAAGTCGTGGTCTAAAATCTATCCACAACTTGCTCTGACAGGTGGTGGGTTAATGCCTCCCAACTGTGTGGTCGAACACGTGTATGCTGCCTTTGTCTGACAGGCCAATAACCCAAGTTTGCCGACAACTTTGATTGAGGCGAAGTCCCATCGTGGCCATTTATTATATCCAATGAAAGGATAAGAATGCCCCACGTCCCCCGCAACTAATATTTAATGCATCGTTTCCAACCAATAGCTAGATACCAAGAAAAATCTACTCTAGGAATGAGGCTCTAAATTATTTTAAGGTTTCAAACTGGTCAAAGTAATGCAAATTGAATACTACAGTTGAGGAGGTGGGTGGCTCACTTATAAAAACAAATGATACCCATTTTAGATATTTTTTATAATATTATTTAGTGTTGTTGGGTTTATTTTATTTATATTTTTTAAATGTTATTAATAATATTATAATCAGAGTTTTAATAGGCTTTTAAATTTTTTTTCTCCTCTTTTTTTATTATAATTTGTATAAGTTCATTTAACAATTTCTTTGACGTTTTGTGTTTCTAACTAGTAATAAATTTAAATATCGTGATATGTAAAAATTAAGTTATTCCACTAAATTTTTTTTAAAATATATTATTTTTTAATTATTTTTTAATATAGTGGTGATAAACAAAAATACCATTCATGACTGCAATTGGATGTTAAAAAGAAAAAAAAAACAAAGGATTGGACGAGTGAGTAAATTAATTGAATTATCTAGAATATTCATAAGAAAATAAAATAAAATTAAAAATTAATGCCTATGGATTTTTCACTTTAGATTCTGTTTTAAAACATTATGGGCTACTTTTTTTTTTCAATTTAATACTTTTATATTTAATTAATTTAAGGTTATGATTAATGATTCGGCTAGATTAACTTTGCAAGGGTTTCTCGTAATGTTTTAAAAAGGTTTTATTATTAAATTAATATTCAATTTGAAAAAATCAAATTTAATTTCATTAATCAAATATAATGGAAACCATAAGAACCAAAATTGATATTGGTGTGCATTCCCGCCACAAGCCCACGTGCCTGAGGTTTTTTTTTTTGTTTAAGGTTGAAGCACATTGTGCCACTCAGACTCGTGCACCTAGTTTGACCTTTTTTTGTGCTTCTACTTTTTTTTGTTATTTTTTTTTAATTTCATCATTTTCTATTTAGTTAATTGATGGTTAGGGTTAATAATTTGTCAAGGTTAATTTCATGAAAGTTTCTCGAAAGGTTTTAAAAATATTTTTAAATTTTTTTTTTTCAATTTTATTATTCAATATTGAGTTTTTTTTATTGATTTTTTTCAATTTCATCCTTCAACATTTAGTTGATTGAGAATTAAACTTTATAACTTGTTTTGTTTTTCTTTCTATGGGGTTATCATAGTCTTCAACAAACATTGTAATATTAGGTTGATGTTCGATTTTATGAGTGTCTATTTTTATTATCATATGATTAAATTAAATATTTTAAAAAATTTATTAAAGATTTAGTAGAGTCCATGACATAAGTTATGTATTTGACGGGTGAATCCAAATTGACTTAGATCGATCTAATATGTCGATATTTAAAAATTTAAAAAACAAAAACCATTGCGTTTTAAAATTTTTTCTTAACATTTTTTCTACTAGAAAACATGTTAACAACTCATGCACATTTCTTTTTCTATGTCAACTATTGTCATGACAAAACTTCTCTTGCGCATTAAAAAGTAATTCATGGTGTAGCGAGGGCAACTTATCAATTAATTTGTTACGACTCAATCTCTGGATCCATGACCGGGTACATAGACATACAGACATTTTCTTTAATTAAAGTTCTACACAACCTTTGATATCATAATTAATTCTGTAATATAAATCAATTATCTTGATACAATTCAATAAATGTGAAGCATTAACTAGACATAACAAAATAACATCAATTACAATCAAAAGAGTAGGTTCTGAAAGTCCAATAAAAGCGACATGCTAACAAACAAACTATAAGCCTAAAAAACAAATAATGAGAGGCTGAGTTCAACAACTCGGTGAGTAAATAACATTCAATATACACCTACGAGGTAATACATCAATGAAAAATATATACAAGTTTGGCTTCATGCTTTTAGGTGAGTTTCACAAGCAGACCATAACAAAAAATATCATGAGGTAAGACTCTTCAGGAAATCAATATGCAGCCAGCATGACACTCTATACCATGGGATTATTAGTTACTATAGGTTGGTGACTCTCTCGGCTAACTAGGATTTAGAACTACAATATATACAAAGACTAACACTACCCTATTAGTATAAGTATTCTGATTGACATACCATTATATCATAATTAAACAAATAGAATGATTTTTTTAAGGTTTAACTCATACAATTAGTCAAATGAGGAGTTATCAATTTAGATGTACATAATATCTCATATCAAGAAATCAACAAGCAATCATGCTTTATCATAAACAAAAGATAATGAGCAATACATATTTTATCAAGAAACATGATCCATCACATATTAACAATTCAAATATCTATACTATTTATCTTATATATAAAATATTATTCACTCATCCGACTTAAAAGAAGAAGAAACACATAAGTAAATATCAAAAGAATCATATTAATGCTCAGTAGGTGGAATATCATGAGTATCTGAATACCAAAAAAGTCATACTTAAAATGACTTGAAACAAATAACATAAGATATTAACACTCTAAGATTAGAGACCAAAACATAATTATAAAACTGAAACAGATACACTCGATCGTTCTCGAATATATCCCAAATTGACTGAACTTAAAAGAACCAATTAACCTCACGCTGCTTAGTCAACTTGTATATCAAAATTGACCAACCGGTCATCCGAAGCCATTAGGCCAACTGATTAACTAGTTTAGAGAAACCAATTGACCGATTGAACAGGATTTCAGATTCCCAATCCACCAGTTCCCCTAAAATCACAAATATTTTAGATTTCAACTTATACCTCAAAACCCCATAATGATTAATCCATAACATTTAAATTAATCCATCAACTAAACTAAAAAAACTCAAACTTCAAATCCCTAAATCTCAATAAATTTGAAATCATAATTAATAACAATAATTACACATATCAAAGTAAAATTTCACCTTAAAAACCTATTTTCTCCAACTCTTTTCTCTTTCCCTCTCTCCTCTTCTCTCTCTCTCTCTCTCTCTCTCTTTTAGTTTTCTCTCTTTTAATTTCTAATCTTTTTTTCTTATCCTATTTATATTTATTAACTTTATACAATTACCAAAGTGTCCCTTATTTATACCTAATGTACTCCTCCAAGGGTATTGTTGCCCTTTCCTATTAAAATCTTTTCTTTTCTTTCAAAATTTTACATTCCACCCACCTTACAAAAATTTTGTCCTTGAAACTTGATAGAAACACTTGAAGACTTATCAAATTTTAAAAAAGGTAAGGATAGTCCTCGTGAATTTTGTCCTTAAGCTCTTATATCTCTTCCTCATATAAATTATCTTTTTAATTCTCTTTCACTTAAACTATTTTCTTTGATCTAAGTTTCTTTACTTATCGATGCACGATAGCTTCCGGTTACACCTTATAAGTCATATCATCTCTTTAGATCAACTGTCTAAACTTTTAATACATGAGATGGATCTAGCATGGATTCCTCAAGACAAGTTTATTGTTATAAATTATATATGTTTTGCTAAAGAAGGAATAGCTAAGAAAAATTTCAAATCGGATTTTGAATCAAATTTATCTAAAATATCTTTAATATTGAGAATAAAATATTTTGAACCAAAAATTTTAAAATATAAGATGCTGGGTTTCCTTCCTATCCAAAGCTCACAAGGAGTCATTTTCAACTCTGGTTTCAAAGTAACATGGTTTAAAACACAACAAGAAGTGTTTTACAACTTCTGCCCAAAAACCTTTAGGTGCGTCAAATTCATTTAACATAGTTCTTGCTATTTCTGAAGAGACTAATTTTTTCTTTCCACAATCGTATTTTGTGAGGGAGTTCTAAGAGTTGAGAAGTTATGGTGGTATCCTTTATATATATATATATATATATATATATATAATGTCTTAAACAAATCACTTATAAATTCACCACCATGGTCACTCATATTTATTATGGAAAACCCTTTTATTTTTAACTTTCTATAAAAACTTTAAAAATACATAAATTGTTTCATCTTTAAAGTTCAAAAACAATCTTGTAAAGTTATCAATAATTACAAGCACTCTTGTAAAGTCATCAATAATTATAAACACATATCTATTACCACTTATGTTTCTAGTTCTAATGGGTCCAAAAAGATCTATGTGTAATAATTTTAAGGCCATGTTTGTTTCCCGGAATTCACTTTCCGGGAAATCACTTTTCAAACTTTCCTGTGTTTGTTTGCCATTAGAAAAGTTAGTCAATGGAAAACACTTTCCGGTCAACGGAAAATACTTTCCGGTCAATGAAAAACACATTCCAGTCAAAGAAAAATTTGGTTTGGTTTCCAGGAAAGTGTTTTCCCTTTTGACTGTGTTTGTTTTTCAGAAATTGTTTGCCATTAGAAAATTTAGTCAATGGAAAACACTTTCTAGTCAAAGGAAAATTTGGCTTGGTTTTCAAGAAAGTGTTTTCTTGGAAAATTTGGGCGGAAAACACTTTCCGGAAGTTGTGAAAAATTTAGAAATGTCATTATTTACTGATTATATCAAATTTGATCCTCAAACTTTTGATTGCTATATATAATTTGTTTTGAATATTTATTTTTCAATTCCATCTCTTAAAATTTAATTTTTATATTAATTTTGGTCCTTATTTTTATAATTGCTATTTGCTTTTTCCTTATCATTTTTTTATTGAATTTTTTAATCTATCAAATTTGGTCCTTATTCTTTTGATTGTTACTTATTTTATTTGAAATAATTTATGAAATGTTAATTATTATTATTTTAATTTCTCCACCTTTTATTTTTTTTTAATTTTTTAGATTTGATTATTATTTATTTTATTTGAGATAATTTATGAAATTATATTTTTTTTTCAATTTCATTCTCATTCAACTTTTTTAATTTGTAAGATTTGTTCCTTATTATTTTAATAAACTTGAGAAAAATAAAACATTAATAAGTTATTTTCCAGCTCATTTTCCATGACACAACCAAACACTGGAAAGTGTTTTCCAACTTATTTTTCATTACACTACCAAACATCACAAAATACTTTCCCGGAATTCACTTTTCTTGGAATTCACTTTCCAAAAGGAAACTACTTTTAAGCAAACAAACGGGGCCTAAAGGTTTGTTAGTTGAAATGTGATTTTTGCGCTTAAAGGAAGTCTCCATTTGTTTATACATTTGAAAGCATCACATAACTTTTCCTTTTTAAATGCAATATGTGAAAGACCTTTAACTAGATCATTTTTAACTAGTTTAGAAAGTATGTCAATGCTAATATAACCTAGTCTTCCATGCCAAAGAAAACTATCATTAATGCTAGCAACAAGACAACTTTTTATTCTCATGCATGTATCAATTTTAATCTTGTAAGCATTTATTTTTCTATTTCCTATATAGATTAATTTATCATCTTCAAGAATTAAACAACATGCATAATTGAAAATAATTTTATAGCCTTTATCATATAATTGACTAATGATAAGCAAATTATGCTTTAAGCTATTAACAAGAAATTGTTTTTCATTAGACAGAGAAGATTTACCTTAAATATTACCAAATCCAATTATTTTTCCTTTTGAGTTGTCTCGAAATGTGACATTTCCTCCATTGATTTTGGTAATGCTTGAGAAAAATGAGTCGTCTCTGATCATGTGTCTTGAGCAAACACTATCCAAAACTATTCCCTATACCCCTTGGTTCCTATATACAAAAATCAAAATGAGGTTTTTGGAACTCATACCTTCCTGGGTCATTTGTTGTTAGGGGTGGTTCCTTTTAGAACCAATGTCACATTGTTAACTTTATTCACGGGGGGTTGAACATGGGGGGTTGAACATTTTGTAATTATCTCATCCTCTCTCCTGCACAAATTTCTTTTCTCTCAAATCAATCTTAACCATCGAATTAAATTGCCAAAATAGATCTCAACCGCTAGATCAAAGTCTGATATAAGCTCACACATAGCGGGTTGGAGCCCATACTAATCCCAGTTGTCTGATTAAACTTCCAAACATCTCAGTTGTTGGATCAAATGGCTTCTTCTAAGCTTATCCATACATGGTCATAGACCAAACCATTCACAACCATCGAATCAAACCCACACACATATAAGTTGTTGGATCAAGGAGGCTTCATCTAAGCTCTTATATATTTGACCATACACCCCTAACAAATCAAAGCCATTAAATCAAGTTCAATTGAGATACATATGGACTATTGAATAGAAAAAATGATAAGTTAAAGATTGAGCAAAAGATTGGAATTTTGAAGGAAGAATTACAATAATGATTACAGGTTCTGAGAAGGTATAATCCTCCACTAACCAAGTAGGTGATGTCCATGAGACACATATCTAGCTTATTTTACATGTTTAATGATATTTTTTAACTTATTTAAATGTTGTAATGTTTTTAGTTTTGATTTTGATTAATGCATAAAAATATTGTTTTTTTCTTGTTTAATCTTGCTTTGAGTTGATTTTTAATGTTGTTTAATGTTTGGATGATTGTTTTTTATGACATAGGATCGATTTGAAATATGCCAAATATGGTAGTAGGGTTATTGAGTTTTTTCTAAGTTGCTACTGCATGTTCTAGGCTCTTAGGTTTTGGCTAAGTCCTTTCAAGTGTCATAATATCAATCTTGAACTCTAAAACATTATACATGATTTGGCAGTTTTGAAAATTAAAACATTATGCATGATTTTGATAGTTTGGTGTTGTTTGTTATTTGTTTTAGCTCAAATAAGTGTAACTATGGTAATGTGGTTTGTGTGAATAAAAAAGCATGGTTTTGGGGCTTGGTATGCACATTTTTGGGTTGGTAGCTTATTCTTCATTTTCTAAGTTTTCTAAACAGTGTTCTTGGGAAGAACATTGCCCTGACTCTATAATTTGGACAAGTTTTGGTCCAATTCTTTGCACCAATAATTTTGCATAACTTGATTAATAAATAATCTAGGGTTAGTTTACATCAATAACTGTTTTGTTTTTTAGTTTTAATCATAGTTGTTTTTGCACCAGAATCTATTTTGATCAAATCATGATTATTGGTTGATAATCATTGATATTTGATTCTTGATCATTGTTCAGTGATTGATTTCCAACATTCCTATGCCTTTGGTTTGTTCATATCTGGTCTGGATCTTGATTGATGTTGCAGGGCATGTTCTTGATATTCTTCATTTGTTCATTGTGTTCTTAGTTTTTTCTTAGTTTTGATCTAAACTTTTTAGGTTTTTGTGTTTTTTGTAAGCTTGATTTTTTTTTAAGTTTTAATTTGTTTTTTAGGTCAAACTAGTGTTTTGGTTCAATTTATGGTTAAACTAAAGATTTCCGGTTAACCGATCGGGTTAAATTCAAACCATTTGGGTAAGGTCCTGTTTGGTTTTCAATTTTTTTGATAAAAGGATTTTATAGCTTAAAGGTGTGTTTGACAAACATACCTTTAAGCCTATTTTGATAATTTTATTTAAAGAGAAAATGAGTTTTTGAGAAACAAAGCCTTAAAAAAATAATAAAAAATATTTTCAAAAATATATTTTTTTAAGGCCAAGAATCCTAAAAATTACTTGAGCATTGTTTTTAAATTCGAAAATACTTTGACACGTTTTTTTTTTTTAAGGTGTTGCATGGATTTTACAAGAAGTTTGTAAAATTCCAAAGGATTTTGACTTGCATTTAAAAAATATTAAAAACTTATTTTTGGAAACTAATTAGGAACCAAAGAAAGGGGGGACCTTTCTTTCTAAACCAAGTAAAGATGCACAATGTTTTACTTTATAGGAAAAAGCCTTGAAATCAGACTCAGATGCGTCAAAGATTGGCTAAGAAAGAGTTTTAAGCTGTGAAATCAATAAGGGGGAAGTTAACCCTGCAATTAGAAAAGAAACTAGCATTGAAATCAAATTGTTTCAGATTCAGTCAAAACAATTAAGACGCTTTTGCATAGTACTAGTTGAAGGAAATAGTTGAGATATAGGATTTCAAGTCAATTGAGTTGAAAACAAGAATCACTGAGATAACAAAACTTCATGAAACAGTTGCACAAGAGAAGAGTTGTGAGAATATGGTTCTTATAGTAACTTAAAACCAAGGTTCTAGTTAAAAAGAATCGTTGAGATGTAGGATTTTAAGTCAATAAAGCTAACAGAAGTTGTTGAGATAACAAGACTCAGTTATAAAAACATTTGCATAAGGAAAGAGCTATGAGAATATGGTTCTCCCAATCACTAAAATGCAGGATTTCAAGTCAACGGAGCTGAAAATAAGAGTTGCTAAGATAATAGGACTCTCTAAGAAAAATAGTTGTATGAAAAAAGAGCTATAAGAATATGGTTTTCCTAGTAACTACAAAACCAAAGTTCTAGTTGAAGGGAATTGCTGAGATGCAGGATTTCATGTCAACTAAGTTGGAAATAAGAGTCACTAAGATGTCGGAACTCTACTAGAAAAACAATTGCAAAGAAGAATAACTATAAGAATATGGTTCTCCTGATAGTTGTAAAACCATGGTTATAGTTAAAAGAAATCACTGAGATTTAGGATTTTAGGTCAACTTATTTATAAACAAGGGTTGCTGAGACAACAAATCTTTTTTTTTTAATAGGAATAGTTGAAACTAGGGTTCTAGTTAAAAGGAATTGTTGAGTTTCAGGATTTTAGGTCAACTGAGCTAAAATAAAATTGTCAATATGACATAATTCATTTCCCGACGAAAATAGTTGAATAGTAGTTCTAGTTGAAGGAGATCATTACGAAGACATTGTTTCATGTCAATCAAACTAAAGCTTTGAGAGTATCAGATTTGAAGAACAATTTGTTTGTCTTTACAAACTTATTGTGTAGAGCACTTGACAAGTGTTAGCTTCACAAGTATTGTAAAGAGAGAGAATTTATTGTTACACATTTTAAGGCCCCATAGAAATATACAAAAAATCAGAAAAAAGAAAGAAAACCAAAAAACTAAAAATACAAATAAAGAAATGCAAAACAAATTGAAAAAAAATTAAAAAAAAATATATTAGTAGAGAGAACATGAAGAACGCCTAGAAAATTTTTAATGATTAGTTGGGGAGGATCAAAATATATAAGATTCGAAATATTGGTAGTCCAAAATGGACTAGTGAAGGCCTCTTGAATTGGAAAATTGAATTTGGGAAGGAAAATTCAAGATTGGATGTTTAAGGACTCAATTCAAATTCTTTATGGTTTAATTGCATTTATTAAGGGCTTAATTGCAAGAAAAATTGATTTTCAAGTTTAATTTGGGCTTTAATTGGGAGAAATTGAAGTATGAGGGTTAAATTGTAATTTTTAAAAGCTAATTTGGTCAAAACAAGGGTTTAATTGCATAAATTTTAAATTTTGGCAGTCAATTGTGGGCTTGATTGAAGAAGTTCAAAACTAAGGACCAAACCGTAAAAGGAGCAAGACTTTAAGGAGTGGCATTGATTTAATCAAGGGTAAAATTAAAGAAAACTGGAAGCTTATTGATTAATTAGGGGTCAGAATGCAAAAATTGATAACAAAGAACTGACTTGGAAAATACACTGAATTTTGAGGCTAACAATTGAGTTTAATAGGGGTCAAATTGCATGAAATTAAAAGTTGAAAGACAATTACAGTTGTAATTAAAAGAAATCAATAGATTAGGGGCTAAATTAAATTTTAGCCAAATCCCAAATTAAAAACTTTAATTTCTCGGTGGTTTAAATAGATGATATGTCATCTGGTTCATGTTTAAAACACATCGTTTGGAATAGAAGGCAGACGACATGTCATCTTTCCATTATTCATCTTTTTTTGGGGCTTGGTATGCATATTTTTTGGTTGGCAATTTGTTCTTCACATTCTAAGTTTTCAGTGCAATGTTCTTTGGAAGAACACTGCATTAGCGCAATGATTTGGATCAATTTTGGTCCAATTCTTTGCACCAATAATTTTCCATAACTTGATTAATCAATAATCTAGGGTTAATTTACATTAATAACCTCCAAGTTTTAATCATATGGTTTTGTTTGTGCACTAAAACTTATTTTAATCAAATCATGATTATTGATTGATAATTGTTGATGTTTGATGCTTGATTATTATTGAGTGATTGATTTCTAACATTCCTATGTTTTAGGTTTGTTCATATATGGTATGGATCTTGATTCATATTGCTAGGCATATTCTTGATGTTTTTCATTTGTTCTTCGTATTTTCTCAGTTTTGATATAAATTTTTGAGTTTTTATGTTTTTAGCAAGCTCGATTTGTTTGAATTTTGATTTTGGTTTGTTTTTTAAGTCAAATCAGTGTTTTTTGTTCAATTTATAGTCAAATAAGAGATTTTAGGTCAACCCAATCAAGTCAAATTCAAGTTATTTAGGTAAGGTCTTGTTTGGTTTTCAACTTTTTTTATAAAGAACTTTGTGTCTTAAAGGTGTGTTTTGCAAACATGCGTTTGACCTATTTTTTTAGTTTTATTTAAAAGAAAATGAGTTTTTGCTAAACAAAATCTTAAAAAAATAATAAAAAATATTTTCAATTATTTTTTATTATGGCCAGGAATCCTAAAAATTATGTGAGCATTTTCTTAAAAATCTAAAATGCTTTGGCATGTTTTCTTAAAAGGGTGTTGCATAAATTTTCAACAAGTTTGTTAAATTCCAAAGATTTTGGCCTATATTTTAAGAAATTTAAAAACTTATTTTTGGCAAGAAAATATATCATTCACTTTTAATATAAGGATAAAAAACCTACAAAAGAGTCAATATCCAAAATATTATTAGCACTTCTAATGTAATGATATAAACTACAAGGATTTTTATTTGAACTATTATTTGGAATGATGTAAAAAATTTCAAGTTTGACCCAAAAGAAGCTTAAACGGTAACTATAGACATTTCAACCTATGTCTCATGGTACAAGAGTTATGGACTTTCAAAATACCAAAGAAAAAAGTGAAATTTCAATAATCACCAAATTCCTTTAGATTTCTAGCTTCAGCTCCTTCGCGGCACATAAGTTGTGAATGAGTTTGTTTTCTTCTGAAATCTTTTTTACCTGGGACCTTTTAGACTAAGTTCTTGATTTAGCAAACAAAGATTTGTTCATCATAATGAATCCACCATAGTAGGCTGATAGAATTTAGAAACACTATCAAACCATAACAACCATAAACAAAGAAAAACGATGCAGCTTACCTTAGGTAAGGCATACTAAGGGTATTAATACCTTCCCTTTACGCAACTAGTCCCTTGCCTAGAATCTTTAAATACCATTTAGGGTTTCTAGTAATCATAATACTACGATCGACTCCTTATTTGACCTATGATCTCTCAACACACCCAACAAGGATTACTGCGATGTCGCATTCTTGTGAGTGTACAACAACTATCATAAATCACAACGTAAGTTTTCTTTTATAAGGTTTCTTTCATTATAAGTAAGCATGCATAGTTCTGTTTTAAAGAACTATATTTTGAACATAATTTCTTAAATTTATCATAAAGTGATTTAAGTGCATCATATAACTTATCATAAGTAGGGTTAGATTTATCATCCGAAGACTGTACCTTATTTTCACTTTTGAATGCCTAAAACACATGTTTGCCACATGTTCTTTATTTCTTGATCTTAAATCTAAATCATCACTCTAAGTAGCTTTCATTGCCTTGTTGTGATGATGACTCTTCATCTTGTATTGAAGAAGTGGATTATCAACTTTGATATGCCCTATTTTATTGCATTTGAAGCATCTTAAAAGTTCATTTCTTGAATCTTCCATGTTCCATCTTTCTTGATGTTTGAGGATCTTTTCTTATCTTGTTTATTCATTAGGAAACTTTGGAATTACTTTGTAATTAAAGTAATATCTTCTTCAATGTCGTCATCGTTATAATCATCATCATCATCCTTAATTTGATTAATGATTTTGAAAGCCAAATTCTTCTTTGGTTTATCTTCTTGTTGTTGTTTCTCTATTGTAATCTCATTGGTCATTCAAGAACTAATGAGCTTCTCTAATGAAAGTTCCCTAGCTTCTCGAATTTCCATTACCTTTGTTTCCTAAGTTTTTGGTAAGGACCTATAATTTCCACATTAGTATATGTTATATCAAGTGTATCCAAACTATTAGTTATGGTAGTCATTCTAGTAAACATGTTAATATATATTCATTAAGAAACATTTTAAACAATTCATATTGGTGAACTAACATGTTGATTTTAAACTCTTTGACCTGGTTAGTTCCTTCATGAGTTACTTCTAAAGCATGCCATATATCTGTAGCTTTTCATCATGATATAATTATATTAAATTCACTTATACTTAATGCATAATATAATGTGTTTATGGCTTTAGTATCCATATAAAGTAACATTTTATCATTGTTTGTATATTCACTTCTAGTTTTAGGAATCTCAATACCATTTTCAATTTTAATTGGTCTGTAAAGTAACTTTACGTGATGATGACTCTTCATCTTGTATTGAAGAAATGGATGATCTACTTTGATATGCCTTTTTTTGTTGCATTTAAAGCATCTTAAAAGCTCATTTCTTGAACCATGTTCCATATTTCTTGATGTTCGCGGATCTTTTCTTATCTTGCTTATTCATTAGGAAACTTTGTAATTAAAGTTTTCATAACCCAATTTTGGACAACATAAAATTCATAAAAAGGAAATGAATGAAAAATTGAGGTTTAGATCAAAACAACACAAATGGGAAGCTCTGATGGGTTTAATCATGTTTGATTTATGATTTTGGAAGTTAATTTTTAAAGAAATTGAAAGAATTAGTTGGTATGGAGTTTCATTTAAACTTTGATTGGGTTTAGTTAATGATATCAGAGTTCGATTGAAGAATGGATAAGTTTGAGGATTTAATTAAGCTTAGAATTAGTTTAATTAACGAAATCAGGGGCATAATTGAATCAATATTAAATCTCTGAGTTAGTTAAGGACAAAATTACAAGTGATTAAGGTCCATCAACCATTTTGTAAAATGCACCGAAATTCTGTCCAGGGACCCGATTAAAATGTTGAAACTTGGAGGACCAAATTGAGAAATGGTCATCTCCAGTCCAAAACGCACCGTTTTAAGCATGCGTTATTTCTCTTCTTCATCCTTGGATGCTGAAAGCCCACCTGCAAAGAAGGAATGGAAATGGTGAAACACCGGCATCCTAGTCCAACCAAAACTCAATTTGCAAAGCTTATCTTTGTGAAGATTACAACCCTAGGGAGATAAGGATAAAATTTTCACGCCCTTATGCTTATAGAAAAGAGTCTAACAGGGGCGGGATTGTCGGTGCCTCAATCCGACTGAAACACAATGTCCCCATGCCTTATCATGATTCTGGGAGGATAAGCAGCATGACAGCCTATAAAAGGCAGAGGATCACAAGAACAAGGGGGGAGGAAGATACCGAGAAAAAAAGAGCAGAAAACAGGGGAACAAAAAACCCAAAAAAAAAGAGAACCCATAACAAAAAAAAAAAAACACAAGAGCAGGGGAAAGAACATTCTCTGGAGAAAACCATCACTTTCATCTTCGTCTCCACCTTCATCATCGCCAGGTAAGGCCTTTATTTTCACTTTGTTTCTGCATCTCTTGCTGCAAAATAAAAAAACAAGGCGAATGTAATTTAATTACCTTCGCCCTATGCGGCGCACGCGTGGTTTGAACCATGCGTGCCTGCTGCCTAGCGGGGTCACTGGCTTGGGCCAGTGACCTGGCTGGGCCGGCTGAGTCTAACCCAGCCCATGTAGGCTGGGCTGGACTCAGCCCCCCCCCAAAAAAAGGAGGAGGCCGGGTCTAGGCTTTAGGCCCAGCCGACCCAAAAGTGTGTTTGCTAAGGATGAGTTTGGCAAAACACACCCTTATGCCTTGGCCATAATTTTTATGCCCATTCTATTTTGATATTTGGCTAAACGAGCCCCTTTTTGATATCAGAAAATTCCAAAAAATTTAGAGGTCTTCGTTGATTTATTTGTGGGCCCCTCGCACTATATTTTATTTTCTTTCTTTATGCTTGTATTGTTTTTAGCTATGTGCTCAATCTGTGGATTTATTATTGTTGAATGCAAATATGTCGTGCAAGGTTATATTTTTTTTATTTCCATCTAAAAATAGCAAATAATAATAAAGGATAAACAAGAAAAAATGACAGAAATTTTCTTCTTCAAATTCATTTTTTTGTTAAAATATTCATTGACGCCAGAGTCAGGAGTATCGTATTTTCTGGATTTGTGCGATATTTACTAACGCCAGAGTTGAAAATATTCGCAGGAATTGTTTACTGAAGCTAGAGTCAGGAAAATGAAGGAAGAATAAAAAAAAGGAAAAAGGAGAACAAATTCTTAGCAATTTTAGACAAAACTAGCAATACAGCCTGCCTCAGGTAGGATGCTTAGGGGGTGATAGCATCTTCCCTTTTGTGTAACCAATCTCGTATCATAGGATCTCTGTTCACCAGTTAGGTTCCTAGTGACCATAATACTAGGTGGCGACTCCTTAAACAAGACCGTTTCCCCTAAAAGAACAAGATGTTAGATATCTGTTCTTTTTGCAATCGAGTGATAATTTTTTAACGAGTCGCCGCGATGTCCGTGTGTTACAAAAGTAATATCTTCATCAATGTTCATTGTAGTCGTTATCATTATCATCATCATCATCTTTAATGTGATGAACGATTTTGAAAGCCAAATTCTTCTTAGGTTTTTCATCTTGTTGTTTATCTATGGTAATCTCATGGGTCATTCAAGAACCAATGAGTTTCTCTAATGAAAGTTGGTGAGATCCCTAGCTTCTGGAATTTCCATTACCTTTGTTTCCTAAATTTTTGGTAGAGACCCATAATTTCCACATTAGTATATGTTCTACCAAGTGCATCCAAACTATTAGTTATGGTAGTCATTCTAGTAAACATGCTAATTATAGATTCACTATGAAACATTTTAAATAATTCATATTGGTAAACTGACATGTCGATTTTAAACTCTTTAACTTGGTTAGTTCCTTCATGAGTTACTTCTAAAGCTTGTCATATATCTTTAGGTTTTCAACATGATATAATTCTATTGATTTCACTTCTACTTAATACATAATATAATGTGTTTATGGCTTTAGTATCCATATAAAGTAACTTTTTATCATTGTCTGTATATTCACTTCTAGTTTTAGGAATCTCAATACCTTTTTCAATTTTAATTGGTCTATGAGATCTATTTTCTACAGATAACCATAAATCAAAATCAATAGATTGAAGATAGATTATCATTCTAGCTTTTTAATATGCATAATCATTACCATCAATAATAGATAGCTTAAATGTGGATGATCCTTCATTTTGAAGATTATAACTAGTGGTTTTTATTTTACTCAAAATTTAAGAAAACTTTTTATAAATAAGCTCTGATATCAATTATTGTTCAAGGATTAAGGAAACTTTACACCTAAGAGGGGAGCAAATCATGTGTATCACTAAATTCAATAATTAATGTAACTTACTTAAAGCAAATATAATAACCAATAATATAATTAAAGTACTTAAAGTAAAGAGATAAGGGAGAGAATTTGCAAACTCATTCTTGACATGGTTTAGCAAGCTTACATCCACACCTCAAGTACCAAACTGTATTTGAGTATTGTATTTCTTCACTGGTCCCAGTTTGAGAGTACAATAACCATCTTAATGAATTCACACCAAAATTTTTACATCATTTGAAGAAATTCTTTCTTCAAGATTTTGCCCTTGGTGACATTACCTCACTAATACCAAGAGTTTTTACCTAACTTTCAAAGGTTTACAATGGTTTTTTTTTTCATAACAAATTCTCTCAATATAGTGGATGTTACAAGTAAAGTTCTAATATCTTTATAATTCATTAGATAATACTTATAGGATTTGAAGGTGTTTAAGTATAATGAGAATGAGATTGAATACTCTTTGTGCTTGAATATGAAGATTTATAGAACAAATTAGAGTATGACCAAGTATTTATGATTTTGTAGTTGTTTTTTTTCTTACAATAGCTTGTATATGATATATATTTTGATTCTATATCTAATTTTACAATATATATATATATATATATATATATATATAAGAAAAGCTAGCTTTTATAGTCATTAATGTTCCTTTGACAGATAAAATAGTTGACCGATTTAGATTGGTCAAGCCAATCGATTGACCGGTTCCTATAGAATTCCCAGATGTTTATAACTAATGAATAAGTGATGGACTGGTTCATATAGAATTCCAGATTTAACAGTTTTACCTAGGTGAATTCTTAGAACCATTTATCTTAGATTTTATTTTATTATTATCAATAATTTAATGCATAAAGAGTGAAGTGTATGAGTTCATTTTAATTGTCCTATCAAGTAATATATAAAAATATACAATGAGAAACTAAAATGAACACTTATTTTAAGTCTTCACTTTGCTTCCTTCTTGGACTTCTAGATTGATTTCTTCACGGAATCCATTATGCTTGTTGATGTATTTTTGTATAAAACTTATTTAAAACTTATTCTCAACAAAGTATATTAGTAATCCATTTTTTATTTTATTGTTATCATCAAATTAAATATATAAAAATATGAATGTGTGACACCATAAGGTCACCAAAATTTGGGTCTTGTAGTTTTTTTTTTGGAAAAAAATATATGAATACATTGTTAGTTATTAAACTTGTTTACCAAGATTAAATGTATTGAAGTTAGTACAAAGAATAACCATCCACATCAAAAATACTATGAATCTAAAAATACTATAAATTTAAGTAAGTATTGAAGAGTCTAATATTAATTAAGTACCTTGAAGATTGTAAAAGATATTTTATAATGTCTATATATATTATATGGATTTGATAATGAAAGGTGTGAGAGTACTATTATTTAGTATATTGTATTCCACCAAAATTGTGTAAGTAGTAACCCCTACTCTATTCTGTTATTGTTTTTCCAACAAATTTGGTATCAGAGCTTGAAAGTAGATATGGCTTCCAACAATAACAATTCTCAGTTTTATATTCCCTGTCTTACTAAACAAAACTATGATCTATGGTGTATTCAATACAAGGCATTACTAAGATCACAAAAGTTATGGGAGTTAGTTGAAGATGGTTATACTGAACCAGAATCAACAAGAGAAGAGACAACAATGAGTAATGCAAAAAGACAAATGTTGAGACAATCAAGGAAGAAGGATAATAAGGCTTTATTCATGATTTATCAAGGACTTGATGAAGCAACTCTTGAGATGGTAGCACCAACAAAAACGTTAAATGAGGCATGAAAAATGCTTAACAAGACTTATATTGGAGTTAAAAAGACAAAAAAGGTATGGTTGCAAGCATTGAGATGAGACTTTGAGAAATTGAATAAAGTAATAAGATAGTTTCAGATTACTTCATAAAAATAATCTATTTGGTTCACCAGATGAAAAGGAATGGTGAGAATATTGATGATGTTTGAGTGATGGAGAAAATTATGAGGTCTCTAGATTCAAAGTTTGATCATGTGGTTGTAGCAATTGAAGAATAAATTTTTTTAGAAGATTTGACAATAGAAGAATTAATGGGATCTCTATAAGCTCATGAGCAGAAAATTGATAGAAGAGGAGAAGGAAGATCTTTTGAACAAGCATTGCAAATAAAGTTAACCGTGAAGAATGTTAGTGAATCTGGCTGAGGAGCATTTCAAAGAGGAATGTTCTTTCATAGAAGAGGAAGAGGAGGAAGATCATTCAGAAATCAAGAATCTCATGGAGCACGAAATCAAAATTTTAATTTCAGAGGCCATGGCAGAAGCAAAGGAAGAAGTCATAGAGGATATTCAAATTAGAGGAATAATAATATAAACGTACAATGTTTTAATTGTAAAGAGTATGGTCATTTTGCCTCAGATTGTTCACATTATAAATTTGAAGACAAAAATATCAACTTTGCTAAGAAAGAAATTGATTATGAAGAACCTACATTATTGTTGGCCTGTAAAAAAGTTGATGGCAGTAACTCCAACACTTGGTATTTAGATACATGAGCATCAAATTATATGTGTGGTATGAAGGAAACATTTGTTGATATTGATGAAAGTTATACAGGTAAAATTACCTTTGGAGATCTTTCTCAAAGACTAGTTGAAGGAAGAGGCAAAATTCTTATTAAACTTAAGAATGGTAAGCAGAAGTTCATATAATAAGTTTTTTATGTTCCAGACATGAAGAACAACATTCTGAGTTTGGTACAGTTTTTGGAGAAAGGCTTTGAAGTGCAGATGAAAGATAAGAATTTGAAGATTTTTGATGAGTCTGGAGCTGCAATTACTTCAGTTAAAATGACTAGAAATAAAATGTTCCCTATGGATCTGAGTATATATTTGTCAAAATGTTTGAAGGCAGAAATCTCTAACATGATGAATTTATGGCATCTGCAATAAAGGCATTTGAACCATGAATCATTGATGTTGATGGAGAAAAAAAAATGGTTATTGGAATACCAAAGTTAGAGCACATAAGCAGAATATGTGAAGTGTGTGTAATGAGAAAACAACACAAAAAGTCATTCCCAAAAAAGAGTTCAAGAGCATCTTAACCTCTTGACCTGGTGTATTTAGTTGTGTCTGACCCTATGTAGCCTACTTCAATAGGATAAAGTAGGTATTTTCTCACTTTTATTGATGATTTCAATGGTAAGACATGGGTATGTGTGTTAAAAGAAAAGAAAGAAGTGCTGAACAAATTTAAGGAGTTTAAAAATTCAATAGAAAAACAAAGTGAGTGTAAGCTAAAGTGCCTAAAAACAGATAGGGGAGGAGAGTATATTTCTCATGATTTTGATGATTATTGTAAGGAAAATGTTATTGTTCATCGGCTCACAATGCCATAGACTCCACAACATAATGGAGTATCAGAGAGAAAAAACAGAACTATTATAAACATGGTTAGATGTATCCTAAAAGAAAAAAATTGTCCAAAAGAGTTTAAGGGCGATGCAGTTGTATGTGTTGTGTATTTGTTGAACGGATTTACAATAAAAAGACTTCAGAAGATCATGCTAGAAGAAGTATGGAGCCTGAAGAAATTGATAGTTGATCACTTGAGAATTTTTGGCAATGTTGCTTATGCCAAAATTCAAGAGGAAAAAAGAACTAAACTTAAACATAAAAGTTAGAAATGCATGCTGCTGGGATATGGAGAAAACTCGTATGGTTATAAATTATACAATCTGATGACAAAGAAGGTGATCATGTCAAAAGATGTGAAGTTTGATGAAGAGCAAGAATGGAACTGGAATTCTGAAGATCAACCATAAAAACTAATTGTAAATGAAGAACATATTTAAAAAGATAAAAGAGAAATCATGTTAGCTCTATCTCTATCATCTAACAGTCATGCTGGTCCTACAAGCATAACAACAAGAAAGACAAAGAGCATACAAGAGATTTATGATGTAACAAAAATAATCAATTTTAATGATGTTAATATATTTTGATTGTTTTCAGGAAATGATCCTATTACATTTGAAGAAGCATATCAAAAAGACAAATGGAAGAAAGCAATGAAAGAGGAGATCAATTCCATCATAAAAAAAAATAATACATGGGAATTGACAACACTTTTTTGAAGGACACAATACAATAAATAGGAGTAAAATGGATTTTCAAGACAAAGAGGAGTGAAAAAGGAGAGATTGAAAAAAAATAAAGCCAAATTAGTAGCGAAGGGGTACAAGCAACAATATGGAGTTGATTATGAAGATGTTTTTTCTCTAGTAGTAAGAATGGAAACAATAAGACTGATGATTTCCCTAGCAGCTCAGAAAATATGTAAGATATTTCAGTTGGATGTAAAGTCAGCATTCTTGAACGACAACCTTGAAGAGGAAATGTATGTAGAACAATCAGATGGCTTTGTGGTAAAAGGAGAAGAAAAGAAGGTTTGCAGATTGAAAAAAGCTCTTTATAGGCTCAAACAAGCACCAAGAGCATCGAACTCCAGAATTGATGGCTATCTTTCACAGAAAGGATTCACAAGATGTCCTTAAGAACATGCATTATATGTGAAAAAAAGTTTACAATGAAGAGTAATGTTTGTTTGTTTATATGTTGACGATATACTTTTCACAGGGGATGATCCAACTATGATTCAAGACTTCAAGCAATCCATGGTGAAGGAATTTGAAATGATAGACTTAAGTCTCATGGCCTATTTTCTGGAATTAGAGGTGAAGCAGTGCAGTGATGGAATCTTCATTTCACAAGCCAAGGATGCAACATAAGTTTTGAAGAAATTTGCTATGGAAGATTGTTTTCCAGCAGACAATCTAGTTGAATATGAAACCAAGTTAACTAAAGAAGGATAATGAGATTTAGTTAATCCTACATACTACAAAAGTATTGTGGGTTGCTTGCGTTATCTAACATGTACCAGACTAGACATTTTGTTTAAAGTTGGCTTGATTAGTAGATATATGGAGAAGCCAAGAAGTTTACATTTGAAGAAAACAAAAAGGATCCTTTGTTTTGTTAAAGGAATTGCAAGCTATAGATTGTTTTATTCATCCTCGCAGAATCTTGAAATTACAAGTTATAGTGATAGTGACTGGGCAGAAAATTTGAAAGACAGAAAAAGCACAACTGGATTTATATTTTTTATAGGAGAAACAACTTTCATGTGAACATCAAAGAAACAATCTATTTTTGCATTATCCAAATGTGAAGCAGAATACATTGTTGCTGCATCGTGTATGTGGCATGCAACATGGCTAAGGAAACTAATGGAAGATTTGTAGCAGAAACAAAGTAAAGCTACATGAATCTTTTTTGATAACAAGTCTGCTATAGCACTTGCAAAGAATCCAGTTCATCATAAACGTTCAAAACATATTAATACTCGATTTCACTTCATCGAAAAGCACATAAAAGAAGGCGATGTGGAGTTAGTTCATGTCAAAACTCATGAATAAATTGCTGACATTTTTATAAAGCCATTGAAAATTGATGTTTTCTGTTATTTGCAAAAGAAGCTTGGAATCATGAAGATTGATGGAACTAGTTTAAGAAGGGAGAATGTTAGTTATTAAACTTGTTTATCAAGATTTAGTGTATTGAAGTTAGTACAATGAATAACCATCCACATCAAAAATACTATGAATCTAGAAATATTATGAATCTAAAGTAAATATTAAAGAGTCTAATATTAATTAAGTACTTTGAAGATTGTAAAAGACTTTTTATAATGTCTATATATATTGTATGAATTTGATAGTGAAAGGTGTGAGAGTATCATTATTTAGTGTATTATATTCCTCCAAAATTATGGGAGTAGTAACCCTGCCTCTATTCTGTTATTGTTTTTCCAACATATATAGGCTTTTCCATCACTTTCATCTCATTAAATTAAAAATTACCATAAAAAAGTTAATATTGTGAAGTAAAAAAAAAATCTTTATATTAGATTTATAATAAAAATTAAATTTATGACACTAACTAAATATAAAAATATAATTTTAATCTTTTAAATTACTAAGAAGTGCTTATATATAAATGTAAAATAATTGTAATGTTCATGTTTTTTCTTTATTTGAAAAACATTGAAAACCTTGCATTGAAAAACTATAAAAAAACTTTTAAAATATGTTTTCTAATCTGTGTACAAATTTGAAAAAGTAGAAATACTGCATTTGATGTAAAAAGGAGGTTTAGAGTATAAAATTAATTTTCATATCTATAAAGTTTTGGTTAGTTTTACAAGATACAAGAGATAAATATATAAAGAATAGCCATGTTTTTGGTTGGAATGGAATGACAAAAATATAGAAATAAAATAAATAAGTTTTTTAAATTATTTTGAAATAATTTTTTGTATTTTTAAAATATAATATATAATGAGACGTTTTTCATTATCGTGAAATATCTTCTAATTGCAAATAATCTTTCCATGTTACTTGTAAAAAAACACAGTCGACCTTTTATTTTTACATTTCCATTCATTTTATAGCATCATAATTCTTTTCCTTCTCAATATTATAAAAAAAATTCTGATTATAATGGATTTTTTTGGTTTTGAAGAGTTTCTCTATGCAAGAAAACAAATAAATTAATTATTTTCTCTTAGTCCTCCAGAAGTCATCAACCCATCTGCGAACAAATCATTCTTGCTTGGAAAAAGTATGAGAATAAAAGATTGAGAAATAACATGCACAAGCGTAGTTTTGCCTATCTGGTGCCCAAGATCTGTACCTCTCTTTAAGGGGAAAAAAAAAAAAAAAAACCTGAGTTTCCCTTAAAATTGGAATTTGATGAACCATCTTTCTCTTCTATCATAATTTTTGTCTCATTGAAAAGATTTGGAAAGAAATAGGAAAATGAATCATACAAATGTGAAAAAAAATGCAAAAATGGATGATCCAATCAATAATTTTCAAATTAAACTATCTTGATTGCCTCACCAAAACAAGAAACTTGTACTATCTTGGTATATAGAAACCTAGATGGCATCTTGCATGTACATGAACTAGTAGAAAATTAGGTTATGACCCTCCACAGCCTTATAATCTAAGAACATTTCATGTCAATATGCATAAACCATTCACCCAAATGAAATCTTGGTATAGTTGTATAATGGGATCATAAATAATATTTTAATGATGAAACAAAAATATTTACGAGAGTTTTCTGGGTATTTAAAGTTATAATTGAGGTTTCGTAACAGTTATCTACTCCTATCTATCTACTTGGGAAGTTATTGATAATAGTTTTTTTTTTTTTAAAAATAATGAGATATTTCCTTTTATTTTAGCTCTGGTTTAAGAATGTGTATCAAAATATGTGTATTATTAGATATATATACAAGGGAATTATGAATGCAATAGCAAAGATACGACTTCAGCTGGTACTTAGATATATATTACTGATATTATTTATTTTATTTTTTTAGCAACTTCAACACAAGGTTTAAAAATCCAACTTTGAAAAACATTACAGAAAATATGTGTTATGAAACATTAAAATTGATTATAATTTTTAGATTTATTAAATTAATCAGATATAAAATTATATTAAATTAATTTTTACATGATTAAAAATATTATTAATAATATTTAAATATTTTTTTATATGATAAAAAAATTAATCAGACTCGCAATGTTACTAGGGTTTAACACTTAAATTTGCTTGTACAACACTACATAAATGTATATTTATACACACATGTGCTTGCAGTTGTAGCTTCGGACGTAGTAACATGGCAATTGATAATTGAAGCGTTGCCTATTCTTGCTTTAGCATATAGTATATAACACGGAAAATCAGCTGTCAACTCCCTTTCCAATCACCGAGACATAGGAAAGCTGACAATTTGGGGCCACAACACAACTGGTATTTAATCATAGCTGTGTAGAATTAAATTCTTGGTTTTTTTTTATTTGAGAAAATCTTATTTTTCTGAAAAATATATTTTATAGGTTCAGGTGAGGGAGTAAAATCTTGGTTGTCTCAAGTTTTTACAAGAGATGCACGTCCTGACTCGAACTCGAGACCTACTGTGTAGATCTCAAATCTTTTACCATCACACTATACCCACTAGAAACCTTGGATGGTTATTATGCCCACTAGGGACCTTGGATGGTTATTATATACGCCTACGCTCCATTTACATGAAAATTGTCGTTTCTGTTCCTCCAATTTTCCAAGTGCCTAGAGGTAGAGTGGGGGGTTGCAAGTTATGGCCAGCACATGCAGCAGCTGCTAATGGAAAATAGAGGGTGACCCTTTAATTCTAGGGTAGATTGTTGACGCTACCAATGGCCTATACAGCTATACTTGATCCAAAAACCAAGCAATGAATAATTGCTCATTCAATTTAATAGCTCGCTCACAGCATAACGTTCTCTTGTACTGTATATATACTTGATCCGTAAGATTTGAACTGGCAAGGGAAAAACGCAGAAAGACATAAAAGTCTGTCAGTTCTTCACGTCATGGTACAATCAAAGAAGTTCAGAGGTGTCAGGCAACGCCACTGGGGCTCATGGGTGTCTGAGATTCGTCATCCTTTACTGTACTGGTTTTGTTCTTATGTTTCTCAATTTCCTATATTTATTTATCTATCGGTTCATTCATACCTGTTTGAAAATGATTTCTAAAATTCAAAGTGTTTTGGGGTAAAAAAAAAAAATTTCGTCCCCAGTACTTTGCTATCATGTTCTAGCCTTTTCGCTCCAAAGTCTTAGTTTTCTTTTGTCCTTTTGTTTTCTTTATCGGTAGCCTTAAACTTTCACGGGTTCTTGATTATTGCGCACAGAAAAAGAAGGGTGTGGCTTGGAACATTTGATACAGCTGAAGAGGCAGCAAGAGCCTACGATGAAGCAGCGATTTTGATGAGTGGCCGTAACGCCAAAACAAACTTCCCTGTGGTTGCAAATCAAACAAGAAATGGTCAGAACTCTCCCTCCTCCTCGTCAGCTCTTAGTGCAAAACTACGCAAATATTGCAGATCTCCATATCCTTCCCTAACTTGTCTAAGGCTTGACGCCGAGAATTGCCACATTGGAGTCTGGCAAAAGCGTGCCGGGCCACGTTCGGTTTCAAATTGGATTATGACTGTAGAGCTTGGAAAGAAGGATGGACGGCAAGCCCCGGAACAAAAGATTCTCATCTCAGATACATCAGATATGGCAGGCCAAGAAGGTGGTAGTGATGATGGTCCAGATGACGAGGAAAGGGTTGCATTGCAGATGATAGAGGAGCTACTTAACAGGTAGAAGGGAGTTGCATCTATGGACGACAATAGGTTTCTAATATATTTATATCTTTCTTATTGTTATCAATATATGTACTTTATTAATATTGAAATACATATATTATATTAAATTAAAAAAATTACTTTCAGCATGAGCACACATATATATCAGATATTGATGTATTAATTTTGAATTGGGTATAGATTGACTTTTGAGTATAATCATCGAAGCATTCAAATTTATTGTTATGAAAATATCAATATTTAGCTTCTTTTAATTTTAAATTCCTATAGTATATTCTCATTAAAATTATAAAGATTATAAAGAGAATATTTGTTTTTATATTTCTTCTATCACTGTATATTTTATGGTTCACACACACATGTAATATAATTGTAATATCTACAAGATATTAAATAACTTCTTAAAATACATAACTTTTGAATGAATAATATTCATCAAATAATAATGTTTGAATTTCTCCAAAGCTCATAAAAAGTAAAAACATATACTAAAGGTTTGAAACAAAAATCCAACATAACATTTTTTTATATTAAAAACAAGTACTCATACCTAAAGTAAATTGCACATGCAAAGGAAAAACACCCAAACATGAATAAATTTGGCTAAACCAGGTAAAACAAGCATCATCACACAAAAAACAAAAAACAAAATAAAGGTAAAAGAGGAAAGAAAAGATGAAAGCAAATCTATTTTTTTAATTGTTTTTGTATATTGGGTTGCCTCCTAATATATACATTCATTTATTGTCTATGACTTGACTTTATGCCCATGTCTAAGGTTCAATCAAATTAACCCCGGTTACGATACCATCATTAAAACAAAGAAAGAGCTTTAAACATGAATGAAAAAGAACAACTTTTTTCCTAAACATGAAATTTGCATCCTTTGCCAATAATTTACATAAAAACAATGCTATTTTCAAAAAGTCATTGATAAATCTCCGATAGAAACCTACATGTTCTAGAAAAGAATGAACTTCTTGCACACTTGAGGGATAAGATAAGGATACAATAATATATATCTTAGCTTTATCAACTTTCAAACCTCTAATAGAAACTACATGCTCTAAAACTATCCATTGTTCAACCATAAAATGACACTTTTTATAATTCAAGGTTAGTTTCCATTCATCTTTTCAAAATAAAAGTTAAATTTTCATGGTGTGCATCAAAAGTACTATAAACAATAAAATCATTCATAAAAATCTTTGTGATTCCTTTTACATAGTCTGAAAATATACTTGTCATGCATCTTTGAAAAGTACTAGGTGCATTGCATAAACCAAAATGCATTCTTCTATATGCTAAAGTATTGAGCAAGCTAAACTAAACAAAAACACAAGCTTGATTCAAATAAATAAGGATTAGTATCCTTGACAACGATGCTAAAAGTTTGACGAGTGTTAAAGTTATGCAAATTTAAAACCTTAAATTAATGATTTGTAGTATAAAAAATAAAGGTATTGTCCCAAAAAGATACAAGTATTATAACTTAATTACTTAATAAAGACAAGCTATTAAGTTTAGATTAAAATAAACCAACGAAAGATGCAAATTTTAAATTCAAGCACACATCAATGAAAGTAACTAAAATTAGGGTTTTGTATACTATCAAAATTAACTAAAAACAACTTGGAAAGCTAAGAAAACAAAATAAATCAATTTTGAAAAATAAGAGGTAAATCGGCATAATGTAAAAAAAATATAAAGAATTTTTTTGCACAAGTAGTATTCCTCTAGAACAATTAAATATCAATTATTAAATTTAAATATGGTTTCTATTCTGATTTGTGATAATAAATAAATCAGCCATGAAAAACAACAAGTTTTTCTACCAATCCTTACTTTTTATTTAATCTAGCATCTATGCATTAATTAATCAGAATCACATAATAACCTTCATTAAGCATTTAAGCATATCAAGATAGATGCAATTGAATTATGATAATTAAACACGTATATGAAGTTAATTTAATCAAGACTTATGTTTCTAAGTAAAAATAATCAAACATGGGTTTGAAAATTAGATATTTCTGCTTCTTAATTTAAATAGTCATGCATCTGTAATAAACTGATTAATTAGTAATAAATTTAAAACAAAACATATGTTGCATATCATATAGAATTTAAATCATTAATCATCAAATTTAATCATAGAAAAACACAAGACATTCATGTATCACAATCAAATATAGAATAATTTTAAGAACAAATCCTCATGATAATTTAAAATCCATGAGTACTAACCTCTTAAATTGAAAACTAAGCATGTCGTAAATTAAAAAAAGAAAAACGATAAAAAAAAATTATAACCATAGAATCCCTCTCCTTCTCTTCTTCTATGTTCTAAACATGATCCCTTTTTTAGAAGTTAAGATTGGTAAAATATAAAATTAAGGTAGTGATGAAATTTCAAAGTTAATAACTAATTGCTAATCTGACTACTTTAAAGTTTCTTTACAGTAATATGATTTTAATGACTTGTGCATCGACTTTGACCTTGTAGAGAGGTTTTTTGGTCATATGAGACCTTTTATGATGTGGATCAGCTCACAAACATCAAAGACCCATTACACATTCCAAATGAGCCAATCACAAAGTCCAAATGTGTATTGAATGGACTAATTATGCAAGTTTCGGCCAAGGCTGGACTTTGGGATCCTTTGTAGCATAAAGACGAGGCCTTAATACATTTAATTCATATGCAAGAGAGACTCAATCCACCCTTATTTGGACCATAAAGTTTCGACAACAAGGCTGCTAATATTGTATCGATTCCGACTAGCCTTGTTTTGTGATGTTTCCATGTGTTTTATAGACTCCTAACTAGTTTTGAATTTCCTATTATGTGTGGGAACATTAATTATTTTCTTTAAATATTAGGATTTATTTTTTTTCCTTGTCTGGTGAGGAGAAAACATAGTAAAGGAAACAAAAGAATCCAAGCTAACTTAGGAAACACATATGGCAGCAAATAAGAGCATTAAAAGCAGCATCATTTTCCTTTCAAAAGAAGGATAAATACAAGGTTGAGATCATAATCCTCTTCTAACTTGAAAACCAAAGAGGCAACAACTTCTCCTTTAGTTCCTAGGATTATTGGGCAACAATGTTTTATTTTCTTCTTAACTTTTCACAACAAAATAAGACTTAGACTTATGAACTTTCTTTTTATTTTGTTAGCTATACCCAAGACTTGTTTGATCTTAATTAATACTTTATTTTCAACTAAGATCTAAGGCTTGTTTGGATTAGAGTTTGGGCTTACTAGTAGAGGTTTTGGATCAGTTTTTTATAAATGAGTTAATTTAGCCCACAAAAATAGATTCATTAGGGTTAATTTCTCATAACTATTTAAACACAAGTAAAGCCTAAATTTTGGCACCTTTGAAGAATAATACTTCCAAACTTTTCAGTTTAATGTGTGAGAGAGATTCTTATATTTTTTTGGTTCTTGAATGAACTAAATCTGACTTATCAAATATTAACTGGCTTCATGACATCATTCAACTTCATTCCAATAGTAATCATGCCTTGGGGCAGGTTATCATTGTGTCACTCCTATCAGACCTCTTTCGGCTTTTCAGGAGTAGATCTGAATCTTGATTAGGGGTTGCATGACCACATGATCACAAGGTTCGCATCACTTTTCATATCATTAAGGAGTTGCCATGTCATCATCCCAACATGAAAAGATTGGGCTAGACTCGTGTTAGTTTACTGACAAATTTTAAGCATGATTTCCAAGATGTCATGCTTTCTTATCTAGATGAGTTAGCACTCTTACCATATATGAATGGAAAGCTTGAGATGTCTAATTTTCAACCCAACTTGAATTATAACAAAATTCCAGTTATAGCTCTAGATATAGTTTAAATAGTAAAAATACATTTAGTATGATAGATATGGTTTAACCAATCATAATCCCACTAGAATTTCTTATTCAAGTTGGATTCCTAATGAAATTAGTATTTTCACTTTTTATCTCTAATGACTTTTCCCAATGTGTTCTTTCTAGTCCTTTACTTAAAATTGTGCTAAAAAAAGCTTTATTGAACTCTTGTTTATTCTTTGTGTCTCCATAACATTATTAAGTAGAAAATAAGTTAAGTAAACTATTATAAGATATAAAACATGAATAAAAGACTAAAAATAAGGTCATAAAAATATAAAATAAGATGATTTTACCAAGAAGCTACTATAGCTAGGTTTTTAATGGTTTGAATCGTGAGATAGCGAATGTGGTAGAGTTGCAGCACTATATAAAGTTAAAAAAACATGGTGTATATAGCTATAAAGATGGAACAACAACTTAAGAGGAAGAGTAGTACATGACAAGTTCATAATTGGGGTTCCTTTTTAACATGGAGGCTAAATTATAGGAAAGAGAGGGCTGCCCAAAACAAGTCGATTGTGGGAGCTAAAACTAGACTACCTAAATGAAAGAAAGAAGTCTCCATAAATATAAGAGGTAAATATGATACTCGTAACAATAATATTATTTATTGCTTATGTGTGAGAATAGGTCACATAGCTTTTGAATGTTAAAATAAGAGAGTTATGATTTTACATGATCATGGGAAGATTGAATCCGAAAGTGACAACAATGATGATAGGATATTATGAATGATAGTGATGTAGAGTATCTAGTTAAGGGTGAATATTTTATAATTAGGTGAGCATTGAATAATCAAATAAAAAGGGATGATTTAAAGTAATTAATGAGTAATATCTTTAATATGAGATGCCACATCAGTAATGAGTTGTGTAATATGATTATAGATAGTGAGGGTTGTGTTAATGTAGCCTGTACTATACTTGTTAGCAAGTTGAATTTGAATACTACAAAGTATCATAAACTTTATAGACTTTAGTGTTTGAATTAATGATGGGGAAGTGAAGGTTAATAAATAATTTTTTATCTCATTTTTTACTGGAAGATATAGTGATAAAGTTTTGTGTGATATTGTTTCCATACATGCAGGTCATTTATTATTAGTGAGGTCATGTCAGTTTGATAGGAAGGTTGTATATGATGGGTTTAGAAATAGGTGTTCTTTTGTAAAATATGGAAAATTCATCATTATTGTATCATTATCACTTAAATAAGTTTACAATGACCAGTTGAAATTGAAGAGGAAAAGTGAGGCTGAAATGAGTGAAAATCAAGATTTGATCGTGAGCTATGAGATGAGAGAAAAGTCAGATTCAGCCGAGAGAGAAAAATTAGAGAGGTGGTCGAGAATAGAGAGAAAAATTAAGGAAAAAAGAAAGAAAAAAAAACAAAAATGAGAGTATTGAGGAAGAAACAAAGAAACAAATGAGTTTTCATGCAAAAAAAAGTGAGATTAATAATAATTTTTTTATACTAACCAATCTATATTTGTACTTTTATATTTATAGGCATATTTTAATACTAACAAACTTGATTCTTCTATTCCTAGTATTGATGTTTCTCTGTTATAAGAATTGAAAAATGTGTTTTCTAAAAATATGCTTAATGGTTTGCCACCAATAAAAGGAATCAAACATCAAATTGATCTCATACTCAAATATGTGATTCCTAATCATCCAGTTTATAGAAGTAATCACGAGGAGACAAAGGAGCTTCAAATGCAAGTTAAAAAGTTGATGTCCAAGAGGCACATAAAAGAAAGCATGAGTTCATGTGTTATTCTGGTGTTATTGGTGCTAAAAAATAGATCTTAGAGGATGTGTGTTGATTACTAAGCTATCAAGAAAATTATGGTAAATTGTAAACATCTCATTTCCAGGTTAGATTATATGCTAGATAAATTGCATGGTTCTTGTGTTTTTACTTAGATTGATTTGAAAAGTGGATATCATCAAATTAAAATGAAAGAAGGTGATGAATGGAAAACTACTTTGAAGACTAAATATGAATTATATGAATGGTTAGTTACGTCGTTTGATCTTACTAATGCACCTAGTACTTTTATAAGATTGTTGAATCATGTTTTGCGTGCATATATAGGCAGGTTTATTGTTGTTTATTTTGATGATATCTTAGTTTATAGCAAAAGTTTAGGCCCATATTGAGTATTTATGACGTGTGCTTAATGTTTTGAGAAAAGAAACATTATATGCTAATATGAAAAAAAATATACTTTTTACTTTGGAAAAGTTCCTTTTTCTTGGTTATGTTATTAGTGTAAACGTTATATAGATGGATGATGGAAAGGTAAAGGATATCCAAGAATAACCCACATCTAAATCAATTATTCAGGTAAGAAGTTTTCATGGTTTGACTATTTTATATAAGATATTTATTAAGGAATTAAGTTTACTAGTTGTACCACTCATTGAGATTGTTGAAAAGTTTGTTAGGTTTTAATGGGGTAGTGATCAAGAGCATACATTTAATCTTCTTAAAAAAAGGTTATATTTAGCACATTTATTAGTATTACCTGACTTTACTGAAACTTTTGAGATTGAGTGTGATGCCTCATAAACATGTATTAGAGTTGTTTTGAGAAGCAACCAATTACTCATTTTAGCGTGCGAGTATTGACTTTGTGCAAATTTAAACCCTTAAAATTAATGATTTATAGAATAGAAAGTTAGGGTATCGTACCATAGAGATACAAGTACTTATAACTTAGTTACTCAATCATGACAAGTTATTTAAGTTTAGATTAAAACAAACCAAGTAAAAATGCATGAAATATGTTAATCTAACAAAATCAACTTATATGAAATTTAAACGATAAATAATTAAAAGGGGGGGTTTTTTTATGATCTAAACTAACTAAAAGAGATTTAAAACACTAAGAAAATAAAATAAAAATTCTAAAAATAAAAAGACAAATTCGGTAGAATATAAACTATAAAGAGAAAAACGTTTTAACGTTAACTTTAAAAAAAGTTCCTCAAGAATAATTAAACACCAATAATTGAATTGGATATATTTTCTAATTTGATTTGTGATCATAAATGAATCAATTGTGAAAGAAATTTTTCTACCCATACTTACTTTTAAGTTAACTTAGTATTCGTGCATTTATTAACTCTAATCACACAATAACTGATTAGTACTTAAAAGTGCATTTTTATCAAGGTTTTATATCATCATTTTGCACTTCAAGTATCAATAACTCCTTAACTAGAGCATGTTTTATAATAACATGTCTAATAATATAAGATACCTTTAATTTATGGTAAATATTCATCTTAAATGTAGGCCTATCACATAAATCAAAGGATTGATTGATGAGTTCAACTACTGAAATTGAGAAGACAAAGAGAGGGTTAAGCTTAGAAAAGAGATGTCGGTTCAGTCCACACTGGAACACTGTTCAGTCATTGGGTCATATCTGGAGCTGTAGATCTTGGATTTCAATTTGGTTTATATAGCTAGAAAGCTAAGACATAGGCCTAAAACATTCATGGAGTCTAAAACTCAATTCTGTTGTTTGGAAGTCCAAATCTTAGCAACAATGGAGAAGTTGGAATCTGTCCTGCAGCCCAGACATTATTCAGTGTTCAGCCCATATCTCGAGTTCTAGAAGTCCAAATGCACCGATTCTTTTTTTTTTGGAAAGCCGAGACAATTTCCTAGAAATTTTATGAGGACAATCTATTCAAATTCTGACGTTAGCAATGACGTTTTGTTCAGACAAGAAGATAAGGATTGTCACCAAGTTAAGATGTGGCCACCTACTCAACAATTAGTCATCAAATCAATAGTTTCAAATTTTGGCCTATAAAAGGAGTCATTTGCCATGCATTTTGGCATCTTGGTTTTCAGATTAAGATTATATTCTTGCTCTCTCTCTTTATTTTTGTAATGCTTAAGTTTTGTTTATATTAATCTCTTGTTTATGCTTTTCATTTCCTTTCCTTTACTTAATTAACTTATATCTTATTTATATTCTTATCTTATTTATTTATGTTTCTCTCTTTCATTATGTTTAGTTAAGTTTATTATGTCAAGGTGAAAAAGTTACACTAATGGTGTAAGAATAAGTATAGTATAAACTCAACATGGACTCTAATGTTTGATACTAATATGTTTTGCATTTGTTATCTTGTTCACTTTTAATACTTTGCTTGTTAAATAGTTAATCTAGATTTATGTTGTATAACCCTTGGTACAACAAATACTTGACACTTTCATAGCCCAACCGTATGGTATAACCAACACTTGTGCTATGAAAGGAACTTGATTTGTTGTTAACATAAGTTATAATTATGAATACATGACAACATTTACAAGTATTAGCATTATTCAAATAAGATAACTAATGTAATCATGTTAACAATTTATAATCTGATTGAAACCTCTTTTGTGTGTGGTTTCCAATTGAGTAATAAAAAGAGTTTATACTATACTTGTTTAAAATACCATTAGTGGATCCTCTAACCGTGACAATTATTTTATCCTTATTTAATCCTTATATCAATATCACCTTTCAAAGCTCTCTTGAACTCCTTTTCTGTTATTATCTATTTCTTTATTTGTAGTTTATACAGTTAACCTCCTTGTGGTTCAATCCCGGTCTTGCCGGGTTATTTATTCTTCGACACTCCTACACTTGGGAGAAGACATCAACTTTTTAGTCGTGTCAATAACCTTCATTAGACATGGAAGATTTAATTACATGATGATATTAAGATCTAGATAGGTGCAATTGATTCATGATAATTAGATACACATGAGGAGTTAATTTAATCAAGACTTATTCTTTCCAAGTAACAAATAATAAAAATTGAGTTTGAAAATGAGATACCTCTACTACTTAAGTTAATTAGTCATGAATCCACCATAAACTAATCATTAACAATAGATTTAAAATAAAAAAAACATATGTTGCCTATCATACCAAATTTAGGTCATCAATTATTAAATTTAATCATAGAAAAACATAAAATATTTATGTATTACAATTAGATATGGAATAGTTTTAAGCCCAAATCCTTATGATAATTTAAGACCCAAGAGTACTAACCATTTAAAATTGAAAACTAAGTTTGCATGAAATTCATGATTAACATAACTTTGAACAAGAAAAAAGAAAAATAAAATTTTATAACCATAAAATCCCTCTCCCTCTTTTTTGTTATATTATGAATGTCCTCTTCCTTTTCTTTTAGGGTTAAGGTATGTTATGTATGTGTGAGGAGATGGAGAAGTTTTCTAGTTAACAACTAATTACTAGTTAAACTACTTTTAGATTTCCTTTTATTAATATGATTTTAATGGCTTGTACATTGACTTTGACCATCTATAAAGATTTCTTGGTCATGTAAGACCATTCCCACATTATTAATTAGCTTCCATGTCATCATCCCAACATGAAAAGATTAGGTTAGACTTGTGCTATTGTGCTGATAAATTTTAAGCCTAACTTCAAGATGTCATTCTCTCTCATCTAAATGATTTACTAGGCCTACATATATGTATGAAAAGTTTAAGATATTCAGTTTTTAGCTCAACTTGAAGGGAAATAAAATTACATTTATAACTTTAGATATGGTCCAAATGGTATACAAAGATCTGGTCTGGAAAATTTGCTCTGACCAATCCTTATCCCACTGGGATTCTTTATTCAAGTTGGATTTCTAATGCAATTATGATTTTATAATTTGCACTTATTAGCTCCAATGACTTGTCCCGATATGCTCTTTCTAGTCATTTATTTGAGATTATGCTAAAAATACTTCATTTAGTTTATTTTTACACTTTATGTTTCCATAACACTGTTAAGCACAAAACAAGTTAAGTAGGTTATTGTAAGATATAAAACATGAATAAAAGACTAAGAATAAGAATAAGGTACAAAACATGAATGAAGCAAAATTGAATTACTCAACTTATGACAAGAAGCTTTATGTATTGGTGAACACTTTGGAGACTTATAATCATTATTTATGGTCAAAAGAGTTCGTTTTCCACGAATCATAAATTGTTGAAACATTTGAAATGACAAGGTAAGTTGAATAAGAGGCATGCCAAGTGAGTATAATTTATTAAGACCTTTCCATTTGTGGTTAAGTACAAATAAGGTAAGGATAATATAGTGGTTGATGCACTATTTAAAAGGTACAATCTTCTTTCTTCTTTAAATGCTAAATTATTAGAATTTAGGATTTAAGTATGTGAAAAACTTGTATATTAATGATAATGATTTTGCTAATATATATATAATGCTTATGAGAAGAATGCTTATGAAAAGTTAGCCTATTATAGACTATGTAGACTTAATAGTTATTTGTTTAAAGAGAATAAACTTTATGTGATTAATAGTTTTATACGTGAATTGCTTGTGTTTGAAGGTTCATTCAAAAACTTTATTCTAAAGAAGATTTTGATTACTTGTCATCTATAAATGAATGGTCAAATAAAAATAGTAAATAGAACTTTAACTATCCTATTACATACTTTCATTCTAAAGAATTTGAAAATTAGGAGGATTGTTTGTCGTTTATTGAATTTACATATAATAAGAGTACACATTCTACTACTGATCCTTCATCATTTAAGATTGTTTATGGTTGAAATCATCTAACCCCTTTTTATTTGATTCCTTTACATATTGATAAAGACTTAATCTTGATGGAAGTAGGAAAGCACAAGTGGTAAAGTCACTACATGAGAGTGTTTGACAACATATACAGAAAAATAATGAACAATACATATCTAAAGCTAAGGTTGTAGGCATTTTATTTTTAAATTAGGTGATTGTATTTTAATACATATAAGAAAGGAAAGATTTCTAGCCTATAGGAGATCTAAGTTGCAGAGTAGAGGAGACGGTTCATTCCAAGTTCTTGAATGAATCAATGATAATGCATAAAAAGTGGATCTTCAAGGTGAATATGATTTTAATGCTACTTTTAATATTTATGATCTTTCTCTATTTGATATAGGTGATGATTTAAGGTTAAATCCTTTTAAGGAGAGGGAATGATCAGAACTAACAAGAATTACCAAAGGATCCATTTGGTAGTGTTTGGTTATTGTCCTGGAACAGAAGAGACATGGACTATGGGGACAAAGGAGACATGATTAAAAAGAAGATGAAGATAGAATTGTGTTTGATAGTGGTGTATAAAAAATAGTGATTGTCTTTATATCTTATTTGGTTATGGTAGACAAGAAAAAATAAAATATTAAAAGTCTATTTTACCCATAATATGTATTACTGTCAAACTTACATATTTAAAAAAATATAGAATTTTTTTCTTTAGTTTATATTGAGTTTTGAAATTAATAATTTTATAATAATCCTAGTTATAAAACCAAGATTGGACCAACGGATTGACCTAGGGTCTAGACCGATCCGGGTTTAAGAAATATCTAGAGGAAAGATTGATCCTATCTAACTCAGTCAAAAACCAGGTTGACTTGTGACCCATTCAACTTGGGATAAAACATGGGTCAAAAACATGTTGACTTTTAAAAAAATGGTCAAAACAAGCCTGCCTTAAATTTTTTTTTTAAATCGAGGTTGATCCTCCAACTCGTGACCTGAGCCTTATCTTAGGTTGAATCTCGAGTTGAGTTTTAAAAGTATGATAATAATTATTTTTATCCATACATTGACTCGGATCAACCCAGGTTGACCCTCTCAACCTTAATCTAGGCATTGCCCCTAATTGACCCCCGAGAAGAGTTATGATAATAACCACTTTTTATCCTTACATTGACCTAGTCAACTTGGGTTAACCTCCTAGACTGTAACCTAAGTCTTGCCTTGAATCGACCCCTGAGTTGAGTTTTTAAAGTATGATAATAACCACTTTTATCATTATATTGACCCAGATCTTACCTTAGATCGACCCACAAGTCATGCTTTAAAACTATGATAATAATGACTTTTATTCTTATATTGACTAAGATCAATTCGAGCTGATCATCTCGACCCGTGACCTAGGCGTTGCTCTAAATCAACCCCTGAGTTGGGTTTTGAAACTATGATAATAATCATTTTTTATCCTTATACATCTCAGTTTGACAATTTTGAATTTGAGAGTTTTTACAAAGATATTTTAAAAATAAAAATAATAAATATTGTGATATGGGCCAGCCTACTAGCACAAAGGATGATGAGAATTAACAAGCATCACAACATGATCCTCTGAAGCTAACAATTGGGCAAATAACAAGGTCAAGGGCCAAGAAGATTAAAGAGGGATTGATTTGGCTGATTCAAGATATTTGGACGAAGGTAAATGTTTAGATTTCAAAAAAGGATGAACATACTTTAATTAATGTAATCATGGAAGGATATGGTAATGGGATTTAAATAAAATTTAGAATAAAAAAGATGGAGGCAAAAAACACTAGATTTTCTTGAGTTTTGGAGTCTTTATTAAGCCAACACAAAGTTGATAGCCTTATTTTTCAAGGATATGTTTTGGCCAGATGCTTGCATTGAGTTTTGGGATTTATTATTTTAATTGTTATAAAACTTAATTTATTGTATTTATGATCTTATATTCAGGCCATTAAGTTTTAGGTCTTTGACACTATAAATACCCTTCTAAAAGGGAGTGTAAGGGTTCCAGACTTTGATGAATGAAATATATGTGTGTTTGAGAGTATTCTCCTAATATGTTTCTCTAACAAACTAAATCAACTTATCAAAAAGCAATTGTCTTTATGACGTCATCTTATACTTCTCGTTTGCTAAATGTTATTCGTTTGGTGGGGGTTTCAGATTCCAATATTGGTGGTGCATAGGTTCAAGGCAATCTCTGTGTCACACTTCCAAACCTAAATTTTTGGCTTTCTAGGAGTTGTATTGTTTGTGTTTGGGTTACATGACTGCATGATTATGGGGTTCGTATCATTTGGTATCAGAGTTTGGCTCCATTAATTAGGTTATATCCTTCTGTTAATTTTGTTTTTTCTTTTGTTCCACATCAAACTATTTGTTCCAATCTTTTTCTCTTTAATTCAGTAACGACATCTTCTTGGTACAAAAAAAAGTATTATTTTAATTTTTTACTGTCTCTTTACATATTAGTAGCATAAAAGTAAAAAAAAAAAAAAAAAGGTCGTTCAAAAGATCAGTTTCAGATTCAGCTGCAAAAAAACAAAACAAGGGGAAATTGGATCAAATCAACTTGTAATTAGCTTAAACTTGATATTCTAGTTATTGGAGTCTCATCGCACTATATATTAAATTTGGACTCATTTAGACATCGTTTGCTTTAGGTTCCGAATTTAGGTATTAAAGGGGCTATTTCTTGTTAGTTTTGCATCTATTTATTAAATGACTTGGAATTAAAGTAAACTTGATATTCTATTTACTAGGTTCTTAATTGCACTATATATTAATTTTGAGGTCATTTGGACATCGTTTGTTTTGAGGTCCAGATTCGAGTTCAAGCTTGTCATAACGGGTCTATTTTGTGTCAGCTTTTAAACCTTGTTTTGTTTCTATTGATTTCATATCTATTAGGTGCTATTTACATCATTTTTTGCACTATCATCATCTTTGGGTGCTATTTACATCATTTTCATATATTTCATGTATATTTTTTTGTTCATGTCTTCAAGTCGTCTATATTTCATATAGATTCGATTTCTACTTGTAAAACTGTAATCATAGTTTTATTTTTGCTTTTTTTCATAATTTGCTTGCTTTTGGAGTCATATTTATTCATTTGAATTACGTTGCTAAGTGGTTCTGTTTGGTGTTATGTAAGAGCCATAAGAAGATGAAACAAGAGGAAAAAGGCGTGGCAAACGTATTAGAGTGAACAACTAATATTTGAGTGAAACAAGAGGCGTGGGGATATTTTATCACCACTAACCAATTTTTACAGGTACAAACATGTCGGATTAGAACACCTACTAAGCCCTCATAAAGGTGACGTAAAGCATCAAATTAAAGGCATATAACACAGATGTTGGCAAATGTGCAAATGGTGTTAGGATACATGAGTGACAAGCTTGAGAAGATTGAAAAACATGAGGATGGCTCTAATTCTAATAATCATGATGTACATGAAGTAGGGAAAGAAGAATGCACCATGATAGTAAGGCTAAAAAGAGAGTGAACCGTGATAGTAAAGCTGAAAGGCATGTGGAGGCTAACTATGGTGATTTTTGGGTGGATGATGATGACTTTAATGATAGAGTTTTTTAGGCTGATACTTTAGGACAGAGGGAAATTCCTTGGTAGCTTAGAAACCGAAGGGATTTTAGGTTTAGACAAAGAGGCTAATTTAACCAGAGGGGAAATTTTCATAATGTGGGGAACCATTACGATGTGGATGGGAATTTGGACTCTACTAAACTAAAAATTCCTAATTTATAATTTAAAAATGATCTCAATGCTTATTTAAAGCGGGAGAAAAAGGTTGATTAGATTTTTTATTGACATAAGTATTCTGAACAAAAAAAGGTGAAATCGGTGGTCATTGAATTTATAGATTATGCATTAATTTGGTGGGATTAGATTATGATTAGTAGAAGAAGGAATAGGGAGCGACCTGTAAAGATATGAGACGAGATGAAAGTTATGATGAAGAGGTGTTTTGTTCCTAACCACTATTATAGTGATTTATATTTGAAGCTACAAAGTCTAACTTAAGGTTCTAAGATAGTAGATGAATATCACAAGGAGACAAAGATAACAATGATTAAGGCCAATGTTGTTGAGGATAGAGAAGCCACCATGGCTAGATTTTTTAATGTGCTGAAAATGGAGATTGCTAATGTTGTGAAGTTGCAACATTATATGGAGTTAGAGGACATGATACATATGGTATAATAAAGGTGGAGAGACAAATCAAAAGAAAGGGTAGCGTAAGACCATAAATTAGTTTAGCATCTTCTTCATCGGTTTGGACGCCAAATCCAAAAAGAAAGGAGGATACCCAACCAAAATGTTTTGTGCATGTTAAAGCCAACCACCTAACTAAGAAGGAGACGCCTACTAATAGGAAATGTAAAATTGATTCATAACCTATGTGTAATCGTGATATAAAATGTTCATGTGTTTGGGAAGTGGATACATTGCTTCTTAGTGCCCAGATAAGAGAACAATGATCATTTATCATGGTAACATTGAATCTAAAATGACAAATTTGATGTTGATGAGATGCCATATTTGGAGGATTATAGTGATGTGGAGATTGTATATCCAATTAAGGGGGAGGCCTTGGTTTTAAGGCGTGTTCTGAATGTATAAGTCAAAGAGGATGATGTAGATCAACAAAGAAAGAACATCTTTCATACTAGATGTCATATCCAAAACATAAGTATGTAGTATGATAATTGGTTAAAGTAGTTGTACCAATGTAGCTAGTATTACTCTTTTTAGGAAATTAAATTTGAATACTGTGAAGCATCCTGAGCCTTATAAATTGCAGTTGTTGAATGAATATGGTAAGGTGAAAGTCTCTAAATAGATGATGATATCCTTTGCTATTAGTAGATATTCTAATGATATTATGTGTGATGTGGTTCCAATGCATGTTAGTCACTTACCTTTGGGGCATCCATGACAGTTTGATATAAGGGTTATTCATGATGGATTTAGAAATAGATATATTATTATAAAAAATGGTAAAAGATGGTAAAGTCATTACTCTTGTACCTCTATCTTCAAAACAAGTGTATGATGATTAATTGAAGTTGAAAAGGGAATGTGAGGTTGATGAGAGAAAATTCATGTACGAACAATAGTGAGAGAATATCATCAGATTCAACTAATTCAAAATCAATAATTAAACCAGTTGAGAGTAGAAATAAAACCCGAGAAGTGAAAAAAGTAAGTGTGAGTGATGATAATTGGTGAGAAAATTAAGGAAACAACTAAATTTCTATGCAAGAAAGGGTGAGATCAAATCATGTTGTTCCTAGTGTGGCTGTTTTTTTATTGCATGAGTTTGATGATGTATTTCTTAAAGACATTCTTTGCATATTACCACCATTAAAAGGAATAGAACATCAGATTGATTTTATATCCGGAGCTGTGATTCCTAACTAACCAGCCTATATAATTAATCTCAAGAAGACGAAGGAGCTTCAAATGCAAGTTGATGAGCTGATAATGAAGGGGTACATTTATAAGAGGATAAGTCATTGTGTTGTGCTAGTATTACTTGTGCCTAAAAAGGATGGAACATGAAAGATGTGTGTTGATTTTCAAGTCATCAACAACATAACGGTAAAGTAAATACATTATATCCCTATGCTTGATGACATGCTAGATGAGTTACATGGATTATGTATTTTCTATTAAATTGATTTGAAAGTGTGTACCATTAGATTAGGATGAAAAAAGAAGATGAATGGAAAATTGCATTTAAGAATAAGCATGGTTTGTATAAATGGTTAGTTATGTTATTTGGACTTACAAATTCACCTCGTACATTTATGAGGCTAATGAATCATGTGTTACATGCATTTATAGACAAATTTATGGTAATGTATTTTGATAACACCCTAATCTATAACAAAAACTTGAATGAGCATCTTGATCATTTGTGTAGCGTATTTAGTGCATTGCGTGATGAGAAATTGTATGCTAATCTTAAGAAGTATACCTTTTACATGGAGAAAATTGTGTTTATTGGATATGTTGTAACTGCACATAGTATCAAGATGGATGAAAACAAGATTAAGGTCATCCAAGATTGGCCTACACCTAAATTTATGATTAAGGTACAAAGTTTCCATGGTTTGGCTAGTTTCTATAAGAGGTTTGTTAAGGATTTTAGCACACTAGTTGCATCACCACTCATTGAGATCGTCAAAAAGTTAATTGGTTTTAAATGGGGTATTGAACAAGATAATGCATTTAACTTGTTAAAAGAAAAACTTTGTTTAACACCTTTATTAGCTTTACTTGACTTTACGAAAGCTTTTAAGATTGAATGTGATGCCTTGAAAATAGGTATTGGAGCTGGTTTAATAAATGATAAATGACCTATTGCTTATTTTAACAAAAAGCTCAATAGTGTAGTGTTGAACTACCCTACTTATAACAAGAAACTTTATGCTTTGGTGAGAATTTTGGAGACATGGCAACATTACTTGTGGCAAAAAAATCATATTCATTCGAATCATGAATCATTAAAGCATCTGAAAGGACAAAGTAAGTTGAATCAGCAGCATGCAAAATGGATGGAATTCATTAAAACATTCTCATATGTGATCATATACAAGCAAGGTAAGGAATATATAGTGGTTGATGCGCTATCATGAAGGTATGCTCTTTTACCTACCTTGGATGCTAAGTTGTTAGGATTTGAGCATGTGAATGATAGTAATTTTACTAATGTATTTCATGCATGTGAAAATTCAGCTTCTGGAAAGGTTTATAGACTTGATGGATACTTGTTTTTTTTAAAAAATAGACCCTATGTGTCTAATAGGTTTATGCGTTAATTACTTGTTCGTGAAGCTCATTGGGGCAATTTAATAGGTCATTTTGGTGTCGCGAAGACTTTAGATATATTGTATAAACACTTTTACTAGCCTAAAATGAAACCCAATGTGCAAAAAGTGTGTGATAGATGCATTACATGTAGAAAAGAGTCTAAGGTTTTACCATATGGTTTATATACGCCTTTACCTCTACCTAAAAAACCTTGGGTGAATATTTCTATGGATTGTTTTTAGGTTTACCTAGGTCGAAAAGAGGAAGGGACTCTATCTTTGTAGTTGTTAATAGGTTTTCTAAGATGTCACGTCTTATAGCATGTCATAAAATTTATGATGTAAACAACATTATTGATTTATTCCTTATAGAGATAGTAGGACTTCATAGGATTCCTGGGAGCATAATTTCAGATCGTGATGTAAATTTTCTTAGCTATTTTTGAAAGGTTTTGTGAAAAAAATTAGGAACTAAGTTATTGTTTTTTACTACTTATCATTCATAAACTGATGGTCAAACAAAAGTAATTAATAGGATTTTAACTACACTTATGTATTGTCATTCAAAAGAACCTTAAGAATTGGGAAGATTGTTTACCATTCATTGAGTTTGCTTATAATCATAGTATGTATTCGACTACTGATTTTTGACCATTTAAGGTCATTTATGGATTTAACTCATTAACTCCATTAGATTTGATTCATTTACCTAGTGATAAAAAGGTTAGTCTTGATGGTAATAAAAATACACAAATGGTGAAAGCACTCTATGAAAATGTAAGAAAGCATATTGAAAAAAAAAAGAATGACCAATATGCATCTAAGATAAATAAGGGGTATAAACACGTTTTTTCCCAACTAGGTGATTGAGTTTTGGTGCATATGCATAAGGAGAGGTTTCCGACCTATAGAAAATCAAAATTGCAACCATGAGGAGAGATGCATTTCCAAATACTTGAGAAGATTAATGACAATGCGTACAAAATAGATCTAATAGGTGGGTATGGTGTTAGCGCTACTTTCAATATTTCTAATATCTCTTGTAGGTGACAATTCAATGTTGAATCCTTTTGAGGATAAAAGAGATGATACATACTAATTCACTAACACAAAAGATGGTGAAAATCAACAAGCATTACCACATAATCCTTTAGAGTTACCAATTAGGCCAATTACAAGGTCACTGGCTAAGAAGATTAAAGAGGCGTTGATTGGGCTGATTCGAGATATTTGGGCCAAGGCAGGTGTTCATATTTCAAAAAAGGATGAACATACTTTAATTAATGTAAGCAATGAAGGAAATGGTAATGAGATTTAAATAATATTTGGAATAAAACAAGCGAGGTAATAAATGCTATATTTTCTTGAGTTATGGAGTCTTTATTGAGCAAAACACAAGGGTGATAGCCTTTTTTTTCAAGGATGCTTTTGGTTGCATGCTTGCATTGAGTTTGGGCTTCGTTATTTTAATTGTTATAAAACTTAATTTATTGTATTTATGGACTTATGTTCAGACCATTAAGTTTTAGGTCTTTGGCACTATAAATACTCTTTTGAAAGGAAGTGTAAGGGTTCCAGACTTTGATGAATGAAATTATATGTATGTGTGTGTGTGTGGGGGAGAGAGAGAGAGAGAGAGTATTCTTTTACTTTGGTTCTCTAATTTTAGATTCCAATAGTACTGGTGCTTAGGTCTAAGATAATATATGTGTCACACTACGAAACCTGATTTCTTAGTGTTCCGAGAGTTCTATCGTTTGTGTGTGGGTTACATGACCGTGTGATTACGAGATTTACATCATATTGTCTCTGGAAACATGTCTCCTCTATACCTCTTATTTTATAAATATAGAAATTCACTCCAAAACTATCCTAGCAATATATTTATTTTTATGTCTTTGTCTCTATCTCTTTAACCAACTAGATTTTTGCCTTCATTGTCTCTGTCCCTTCTATCCTAAGATAATAACTAAACACTACATTAGAGGTGCTAATGGGACCAATTATAAGGTTAAGGGCTAAAAATAGTAAAGAGACATTCAATTGGCTTATTCAGTATATTTGGGCCAATAAAAGTTCCAAGACTTTCAACAAAGAATGGATAAAGCTTTAATTAATGTGATCCATGTAAAGAAAAGGAGATCCTTATTGGGCTTAAAGCATTTAGTAGCCTTGGCAGCATAGGGAGAAGCGACAATAACTTATGTTTCCTTTTATTTTGAAGATTTTCTTTTTGGCAAGGTTTTCTTATTATTCAATGACATTAAAGGTTGTTTTGAGCTTATTTTTCAAATGTACAATCTTACGCTAACAAGTAAAAGTTTTTATCTGACCATTGAATTAAGCTAAAATTTTGTCCACAAATTCTAAAGGATTTTTTTGTTATTGGGTTAGAATTTCATAGCAATTAGAAACCGAAAAGGTCTTAAGGTAAAGCTTAGAAGCTACTATACAAGAGTTGCATTATTTTCCTAATTGGTTTATGATTATTTTTCTTATTCTATTTAGAACTCTTTTGTTATTTTTCCAGTCTTGTTTAGGATCTTTTACCTAATATAAATAGAGTTCTTATATTTAATTTTTTTTAGACTTTGTTTTATTTTAGAATAATATTGTGTGTGTAAGAGGTTACCTATACTCTTAATTCTTCAATGAACTCTTTAGAACTTATAAAAAATTAATTGTTTTTATATCGTTATTCCTTATACCTTCAGTTCTTGATTCTTTATAATCCAATGGTAGAGGTCTTTCATCCAATAACTCTAGTTTCTTGGTTCAAGTAATCATTGGATCGAGTTTTTATCAATCTAATTTTACTTTTCTTAGGTTGTTTCTATCTTGTTTGTGAGTTATAAAGTTCTTACCCTCTAGGTTTGTATCACTTTGACTCATTAGTTTCTTAGTGTAACTATTATCCTTCTATCAAGAATGTTTTGAATTGGATATTTAAGCATGTAGTATGTTTACTATGTCAAATTATATTTGTTCTCAATATCATAATCATTGATTCTTTGAATGAGATTTAAAACTATTTTGAAATCTCTTTCTACCTTGTGCAAGGATTTCACAATCAATACTATTTAAGAATAGATGAAACACTTTTTTTCTAATTTATCTAGGATGGTGAATCATCTTTTGATCATTTAAAAACTTTCATATAGTTCATGTTATACTCAATATCTGTTTGTTTGTTACCTTTGATTAAGGCAAATTATAGTTAGGATCAAAACATAACATTCCTTATATAAGATAACTTAGTGATCTCAAGTTTGGATTAGTTAAATAACTGTCACATGAGTCTTTCTATAGACACAAATAATCTCTTCATATAACATCCTCATGCAGGTCAGTTCATTGTACATGTTATACGACAATCACTTATATATTAGTTTTAGGTATCTTTCATACATTAGTTTATGAGAACAATGACTTCTTTTAATAATAGAAAGGGCATATACCGGTCTCAACAATTCTTATTAATGTATAGTCTTAATAAAGCATCCACTAAATATTTTTAAAAATAATGTTTTGATGCAATAAAAATTCATAATTATAACTACTTTATAATTTTCTTTGCAAAACATTTTTATAATGAGTTTATCTCTACTTTATGCTAATTTTAATAAAGATAAATAAATGTTTATTAATAACAAAAATAATTTTATATAAACAAAATTATTGTCACTTATAACTAACTGATTGACTACAATTATAAAGCAAATAATTCTTCAAAATGATAAATGTTCAAAGCACTTTATTTTGTAGGATGATGATTAGTGTGTGTGACTTATTAACAAAAATAAAAAAAAAGTGGTGTTTTTACTCTGTACTACCTCATAAAATATTATTCATTACAATAATGATTATTTTTTGGTTTTTTTTTTAAATTTATATTTTTTTTCCAATTTCATCCTTTAATATTTGTTTTATTGGAAATTGTGCTTCATGATTTGTTGCGGTTTACTTTCTCTATAGATATCTCAATCTCTGACCTATGTTTTTGGTATGGCGGCTTAACCCGATTAACTCGAGTTTTTTTTTAATTGGAAGTTTTTTCAATTTCATTTTTCAACATTAGTTGATTAGAAATTATGCTTCATGATTTGTTTTAGCTTAGTTTCTAAGAGATTATCCTGATCTCATGACTTAGGTCACTAGTTTCGCCAGTTAACCCAGGTAAACTCGGGTAGTTTTATTATGTTCTTTTCTAGATTTTTTTTCTTTTCAATTTGATCATTTAGTATTGGGTTCATTGAGATTAAACTTTATAATTTATTTCTATTTTTTTTCTATAGAGTTATCATAATCTAATGACTCGAGTCACGGTTTAACAAGTTGACATAGGTTGAATTTAATTATTTTTTAGTTAACTTTCTATGAGATTATTCTAGTCCTATGACCTAAGTCATGAGTTCGGTGAATTAACCTGAGTTTATTCGGGTTATTTTTTTTCCTTATTTAATTGATTTTTTAATTTTATTATTTAACATTGGGTTCAATGGAAATTAGCTTCATAATTTGTTTCAATTTATTTTTTGTGTGGTTATCCTAATCTCACGACCTGAATCATGGGTTTGACAGATTAACTCGGTTGTTTTTTCAAAAACAATTCTCAATTTCATTCTTTAATATTGTGTTGTTTGAAAATTTAGCTTCATAATTTGTTTTGATTTACTTTCAATGAGCTATCCTAGTCTAATGACCCAGGTTGTGAATCTGGCAGGTTAACCCGAGTTGACTCGGGTCTTTTTCTCAGTTTACTTTCTATGAGATTATCTTGGTCTCATGGGTTTGGCGAGTTAACCTGGGTTGACTGTGTTTTTTTGTGTTTATTTTTCATTGAATTTTTTTAAAAAAATTTTATCATTTAACATTAAGTTGATAGGAAAATAGGCTTCATAATTTTTTATTTACTTTTTATAGGGTAATCTTGGTTTTATAACATGATTCATGAGTTTAGTAAATTAGCTCAGGTTGATTTATGTCATTTTTTAAATTAGTTTTTCTTCTTCAATTTAATCCTTTAATATTGGGTTATTTAGGAATTGAGTTTCATAATTAGTTTTGATTTGTTTTATATAGGATTACCATGATTTCATAACTTAGATTGCGGATTTGGTAGGTTAATTTAGGTCAATCAAATTTGTTTCCCTCTCAATATCTATAAGAAGATATTGTCTTGAGTTTTTGTAATCAAACTATGTTTTTACCGATCATTTGGGATGTCTTTAGAACCATCAGGTCACATTAGGTAAATCTTCGCATAGTTTTTTTTTTCTACTAAAAAACATTAGCAATGTCTATATATTTTTTTTACGTTAAAAAAATCAATCTTATCCATTGCGAAGCCCAACCCAAGGATCTAGTCCATAACTATATATAAGCACCAACTAGTTAAAAACTTAGGATTAACAATTGTACCATCAATACAATACTAATAATAATATTATAACATATGTTAATATTAATATATAATTCCTAGGTCATATTTAATTAAAACATAATGACCAACATTAATTAAATTGTGAAAAAATATTAATTTTTATAAATCATGATGCCAACCTCGTGATCACATGGTTACGTAACCCACAACAAAAATGATAATTTCCTTAAGAAAGCTGAATAATTAGGTTTGGTTGAACCTTGACTCAAAGTTAGCCTGTAACTAAGAATCAGAGGTATTGGATTATTGCGATTAACGCTATAAGAACAATTATACCTTGATAAGTCGAATTTACTCTTCGTCCCAACAAAGAAAAAGAAGTTTGTTCAAGCAAAACTAAATTTCATTAATGTCTAAAGGCTACCCCAAATTTGCAGCAAAACAAAACATAATATAGTTCTAATATAATTACCCTAATGGTCCCATATTGGGTTGCAAACCAATGGGCCTTAATTAAAATTCAACTAAACACAAGCTTAATGCCTAAAACAAATCTAAACATTGATTTTGGGGCCAAAACAAACCCAACATAAATAAAAGCCCAAAAACTAAAATATAATTATCATAAATATTAATTAAAACAATAAATAAACCTTAATGAATATTCAAATTAATATAAGTTATAAAAACAACTTTAAAATCGTATCTCCCTGTATCGGATCCCTTGTAGCTGAATCTGAAACTTGTAGATGAAAGAATGTTCCTTTGTGTCGTTCATTAATCCTCTTTCCTTGCTTGAAAGAAATTGTCTTGAATACTGAGGGTTTTTATTTATTTATCTAGCTGAAAGTATGTCCTAAAAATATCTTAAATTGTGTAAGGATACCATGTAAAATAAGAAAAAGAATAACAAAAGAATCCAAAACTTTATTGCCATCACGTACATTTTGTAATGGATATGGAATTCTTGCAAACTATGGATAATAATTGCTTTCATAAATATTTTCTTGTTTGACATGAAATCCTTGTAGAATAGTTAAATCCATAGCTGTCACACATGCTTTCAAAAGCATTAAACAATCCTTTTATTGACTGGAATCCATAATACATAAGGAAACAATATTTCTTCAATTTTCATATATTTTTGGCAGATTTCAGTTCTTACTTCAAACACATTATTCTCCCCGTCTCTATGAATTTGCATACCTACCATATATTGCCAGAAATGTATGAATGTCTACTTTTCCAACTCAATTGGAATCTTAGCATAATTCTATTTTTAGCTCTAGATATATTCCGAACAATAGATAAAGGTTTAGATAGAAAGATTTGACACGATTCGTCTAATAACTTCGACCATCTGAAATAATTCCTTCCCAAACTCCGATTAACTTGAAATATTAACCCAATATAGAAAAATATATCTATAAAATCCTATAAGAATCTCATCGCAATCCAATAGTTTAGTTGAAAGTTATGCTCGATAGCGTAAAACTAGATAGTAGAAAATTTTATGTAAAAATCTAAATATTACCTTACTTAGATTGTACCAAATCAAATTAATGTTTTTTCTTCCATTAGTTTCCTATTTATGCACAACATGAAGGGTGTGTATAGTAATGCATTTCAATTCGCTTTTTAAAGTACTTTGCAAACTTCTTCTTATCTGAAAAAACATCAAATTAACTTTTTAAAGTGTTTTCTGATTGTTTTGATGTGCTGATATTAAAAAATATAAAAATATATTTTAATATATTTTCAATTGAAAATATTTTTAAAAATCCGCATCGCATTACCAAATACATATAAAAAATTAAATAATATAAAATAAGTTTTTTAAATCGTTCTTAACCCATCATACTTATAAACTAAAAAGATTTAGAGTCATACATATCAACTTCACTATTAATATTAGTAGGAAAACATCTTCTTTTGTTTTATTTTTTTATTTTCCCCATTTTTACCTTGAGTTTTTTTTTCTCGAATTCATTCTTAATTTTTTTTAATTAGTTATCTAGATTGTTTTTAAACCAGCTAAGTCGATAGGATCATGTCAGGATAAATCCCACAAGTTTAATTTTTAATCTAGGGTTAGGCAAAGAGTTAGGTCAATAGATTTTTTCTCTTTTAATTTCTTTATTTTTTCTCACTTTCATCCTTAAAAAAATTTTATTGATCATCTAGGGTTTTTTTGGGTTAACCAAGTCGACTATGTTATATTAGAGTAAATCTTACATGTTTATTTTAAATTCGAGTTAGACAAGGAGTTGAATTAAGAGATTTCGAAGTTGATTTTTGAAACCAAGTTTAATAATAATATAAAATAATTCTAAATGACTTGAATATTTTTTTTATTTGACTTATCAACGTGGGCATCTAAACTAGTACAATACTTACATTGACATTTTAGTTTGATCAAAACTTTAAAAATGTTTTAAACAAATCAATAAAATTAAAATAAAAGATAGTATAGTTACATAATAATTGATGAAACGATTAACTTTGGCTTCCTTGTTTTTTTAAGAAATATTATCATTGCTTTAG
>Ga0325410_1000245_pt1 | contig 53976 bp, 33 predicted proteins | sample PopdelMetagenome_16_FD_206182 | JGI IMG/M metagenome (GOLD analysis project Ga0325410, IMG submission 206182) | Populus deltoides microbial communities from Bellville, Georgia, United States - Xylem-PdIQD-R3 | ecosystem: Host-associated > Plants > Phyllosphere > Stem > Wood/Secondary xylem...
CCTATGTTATGAGATTAACCCCAAGCATGAAATCCAACTCTAGAATTAGTTTATAAATAACCAGCATCCAAGCAAGCTCAATACCTTTTACTATTGTCCATAATTCTGCTCTCACATAGGAACAAATGCCCATGTTAATCGCGAAACCCTTAATCCAAGAACCGAGCCGATCTCTAATCAAACCTCATGCTCCTGCAAGTCCTGGATTTCATACAATCATTCATATTTAGTTTCATCCATTCCATTGAAGGATACATCCAACCAACTATTTGTAAATGTTTATTCCTATCTACCAAACTGTCGTTTGCATTGCTAGTATTAGTAGACACATCTTATAGCACCAATAATATTATTCCCCTATCAAATCGCATTCCCCAAAAACTTTGGAATTCCTGCCCTTCTAAAGATACCATAATACTGTTTCAAAAAGAACTCGTCAAGGCGTTCCTTCACCTGTGCAGTCGCTTTCCTTCATTAGTGCAATCACTTGAAGCTAGCAAGATTATTAATTAGCTTAACAATTACATAATTACTTGCCAAACATTAGTAGCTTGGGGACAGTTACGTAAAGCATGAATGAAGTACGTATTCTGGCTCTAATGGGCAACTATGACAAAAAGGTTCATTGGTTTATTATTGGGAATTAATCGTTTGACTAGCATATACAACAAGGCTCAGCTCACCAGTGGATTTTTCTTATTTTCTCAAGTGCCAATCACTTGTTGAAGTTCAAAACTACTGCAGTTTTTTTCGGCTAATTAATTTGTCTGTAGTCTCTCAATCAAGCAATCAAAGAGAAAGTGAGAAACAAGTGTATGCAACTATGATGCAAATCATGTGTGTCCTGTCCGTAAATCAGGACAAAGGACTTCTCATGTTCAATTTTCCGCTGGATAAATGGGATCCCTTTTTTGAAATGAAGAATTTTGAAAATGTTCCTTTCACCAATTTGCAGAAGTGATTGTTCTCGAACTCAACCTGAATTCTTTTAGTTGCAAAGTTCAAGACGTACCATTAAGTATTCACCGGGGATTATTTCGAAAGAGCATAATTTTTAGAAAGATGATAGCTTATTCTATTAAGAGTAATGTTAAAATATTAAAAAACAAACAAGATAAAACTTCAAAAAATAGTTATGGGTCGTTCACTACTAGAAATTCGTCTAAAACCAACAGAATTACCAACAGAATAATTTTGTTAATAAATTGCGGTGATAATTACCAACAGCCACTATTTCGTCTGTAATTCAGTCGGTATATACCGATGGACTCATTCCGTCGGTATATACCGATTAAATTACAAATGAAATATATAGAGTTTGAAAGAAAAAAAAACGGTTCGATGACATGGAAGTTTTTGCCAGCGATTTTACCGACGGACTTACTGAGGGATTCAAACCGGGATCTCCATATAGTGACGTGACTAATTCACTGTCAGACTTACCGATGGAATCTCTAACAGAATGAGTCCATTGGAGTTTCATTGATAAGAGTTAATAAATAACCACTATGTCGATCCTCTCCTCCCCTATTTCTCCTTCTTCTTTCCCATCCTAACTCTCCCCTCCCAAATTGTAAACAACCACCCAAAAAAAAATTCCCCCTCTTCTCAACATAAGTCATATCTTTAAGTTTTGTGGTCACAGCATCCGTGTTCTGATTTATTGTGGATTTTATTATTTTTTGTAAATAAATATATATTTTTTTAATTTTAACAATTAAATGTCAATTTTATTGTTTTTTTTAGTATATGTATTTTGTTAGTGTATGTGCATGTTTTATTGTTATTTCTCAAACAAACTTGTAGTATGAATGTATAATTTTGTACTTGTTATGGTTTGTTTCAGATTTTGTAAAATTGTATTTGTTTATAAATTGTTGAAACTTTGTTGAATTACTGAATTACATGTGTTGTGGTGAAATAATTAATAGTTTGTTTAACGAGTATGTTTTAATTTTTATCAATGCTATTGTGGAGTTGTAATTTCTGTAAATTTATATGTATAAATTTGTATGAACGTTGATAATTGATAATAAATATTTATGAGAAGTTTTAATTAGTTTTGTCGTAACCTATTTTTAGTTATTCCCCAAATTCACTTTTTCTCTTCCAAAAAATCAAAAAATATTCGAACTAAAAATAAAAAAAAAATCCAAAAAACTAATAACAGTGAGAAGAGGATGTCAGAACACCTAGAAAATGGCTAGAAGTTGGTTGAGGAGGCTAAAAAATTCAAAGATTAAAATTTGACAGTATATTTTTTACAGATGAAGAGCCCTGTTGACAAAGAAAAATTCAATTTAAGGAAAAAAAGTCTAAAATCATATGTTTATATATGAACTCAATTAAATTTTATTGGAGGTTTAATTGAATTTATATATAGTTTGATTACAAGAAAAATTGATTTTTAAGTCAATTTAGGCTTTAATTAGAAGAAATTAAAGTTCTGGGGTCAAAGTAGAATTTTTTAGAGTTGATTTGGTCAAATCAGGGGCTTAATTGCATAGATATTGAAGTTTGATGGTCAATTAGGGACTTGATTGAATAAATCTAAAACCAAGGACCAAATTGGAAAAGGCGCGTAAATAAAGGGACTGAAATTGACCAAATCCAGGGTCAAATTGAAGAAATCGGAAGTTTATTGATCAATTAAGGGTGAAATTGCATAAATCTGAAACCAAGGACTAAAGAGAAAATACGCCGAAATCTAGGGTTTAAATTGAAGTTCTTCATGGGTAAAATTGAACAAAATTAAAAGTTTGAAGCCAATCAGGGGTGTAGATAAAAATAAATCACAAATTGAAGGACTAAATCATAAGGTATTGTTCATGTTCTTTTCCAGTGAGGCCGGTTGGGTGGCCATCTTCCCAAGGCATTTGGTGCCCCATTTCTTCACCAAATTGGACAAACATACACGCAAACGATCCTGTGATACCTGACTACAAGCTAGTGTAAGCCATTCGGGTTAGTGGCATCGCCCCAAAGTGGCCAACCCGACTAACCATTTTCCTGCACAAAACTGATAGTTCATCATTGCTACTTTGAGCTAATGGTTGAGATGCTTTCGGGTCGAACCAAGGGTTGAGATTTTGCATCAGAAGAGACAAGGTGTCCCTCTTCCACCACCTATAAATAGATTTTATCTTCATGCTCCAATGGTGGAGAGATTTTGGTCCAAAGACAACTAAAAAACTAGCCTCCCTAATCCGGTTTCTGTTGCCAACAGAACCTCTCTGTTTCTCTCTCCACCGCGGCCTCCTGCCACAACCACCATATCCACCAACCCAGATCTTTATAGGAGGCGGATCAGCCACTGCGACTGTCACCATCGTCAGCCTCTGCAGATTTCTTCTCCTTTCTTCCTTTTCTTGCAACAACCACCGTCTGCCACTGCAGCAACACCACTGTCACCACCAGCCACCGTCAGCTCAGCTACTAGAGCGCCTCCATTCCAGGTAATTCTCATCCTTTTATCCTTATTTTCTGGTTTCATTACCTTGCATGCACAACGTGCACTGTGCACATTTCTGCAATGCAAGGCAAAATAAGATAAGGACCTCCTCACCGAGGACTTTTCTTAAATTATAGATGGACCAACAATTAGAAATACAATGAAACTTTAGTATATATCTGACAATTAAACAATGCAGCTTACCTTCGGTAGAGCGCATTTGGGGTGCTAATACCTTCCATTTATGCAACCAATCTCCGTACCTGATCTCTAAGACTAGTTAGGGTTCCTACTAACTAAAAACTAGGCGGCGACAAGAATTCCTTGTCTCCCCATAGATGCTAAGTTAGACTCGACCACACATTGAGAGTGGTGGACGATCGTCGCGACGCCGCACACGTGTGACAAGTTTGTTGGATAACTTGGAGGTAAACCAATTTTTTTACAAATTTATTTACCTAACATAGTTAATTAATACATGTTGTCATCATAATTTTATAGAGGTTCGATAGAAGTCATGGATGATCATTCATGGATGTATCGAGACTCTCATCAAGGATTGCAGAAGATGGATTATTGAATGGGGTTCAGGGTTTTAATAATTTCAGAACATCTATTCTTAGAAATTTTACTGGAGGCGTTATTAAGTGTAATGATGCATCTTCTACACAAAGGGTTCATGAAGGATTACCCGTGTTGGTATACACACAGGGAACTATTTGTTCATAATGATAGCATGTGAGAAAGGGTGATTGGGTCAACTTCTAGTGCTAGCAACGTGCATGGAGTTGCAAATGACAATAGTAATCCTTACAGGAATATGGTTATGGATGTAATGAGAATGAATCAAGGTAATGTTAGTCAATGTCTAATCGTAGAAGAAGAACCTAATGCAAATGCAACAAGGTTTTTTGATCTGTTGAAAGATTTTGATGAACCATTTTGGGATGACTACACAAACCACAGTAAATTATAGACTGTAGCACAGGTGTTCACCATCAAGTCAGATCACGGGTTTAGTGAGGTCGGTTATGATAAAATTATTGAATGGGCGAGAAGCATTTTACCTAAAGGGAACAGGCTGAAAGAGAACTTTTATGCTGCAAAGTCCATGATGAAACCCCTCGGTTTAGGATACTAGAAAATTGACATGTGCTCTAACTTCTGCATATTATACTACCTTAAAAATGCTGAGCTGACCGAGTACATGACATGTGGGCATTCCCATTACAAACCTAGAACTGGCAAGGGAAAGACTCTCGTAACATATAAAAAACTTAGATACTTCCCAATCACACCTAGACTGCAGAGGTTATTCATGTCACCAAGGACTGCTAGGCATATGACATGGCACTAATCACATGATGCAGTTGATGGAGTGATGGTGCATCCTTCTGACAGTGAAGCATGGAAACACTTTAACAATGTGCATCCTCACTTTTTAGTTGAATCAAGGAATGTGCATCTTGGGTTATGTATTGGATTCAACCCATTCGGGTCATTTGCTACTCCTTATTCTTGTTGGCTGGTCATACTCACGGTTTATAACTTGCTACCAGGGATGTGTGTAAGGTCGGAGTTCATGTTTTTATCTACTGTCATACCCGGTCTGAGTAGTCCGGGCTGAAATATAGATTTTTGTCTTAGACCGTTAATTGATAAGTTGACACAATTGTGGTCTTCCAAAGCTTTGACTTATGATATATCGAGGAAACAAAATTTTGTTATGAGGGCGGCTTTGATATGGACTATTAATGATTTTCCAACTTATGGAATGGTTTCTAGTTGGAGCACGCATGGAAAACTAGCATGTCCATACTACATGGTAAAACAACAAGGCATTCACGCTAATAAACAGAGGTAAAGCTTTTTTTTACTGTCACCATCATTTCTTGCCAACGAATCACAAGCACAAAAGGAACAAAAAAGATTTCTTTGTTGGCAGAGTTTAAAAGGATGTTGCACCCCTGCGTCTTTCTGGTGAAGAATTACATGATGTTGTATCAAAGTACAGTGACATTGTGTTTGGTTTTCAATCAAGTAAGTAGAAGTTTCCTAGTTTTGGTTGACCCACAATTGGGTAAAGCAAAGTATTTTTTGGGAGCTCCCTTATTGGAAGACCAATCTCCTCCACCATAACCTTGACGTCATGCACATAGAAAAGAATGTGTTTGAGAACATTTTCAACACCGTCATAGATGTGAAGGGGAAGACAAAGGACAACATCAATGCTAGATTGTATATAGTTTTGTTCTGTAACCGTAAAAACATGGAGTTGGTTTTTGATGGGTCACGAGTCGCAAAACCAAAAGCAAGCTTAATGTTAGAGAAACATGTACAACTACTAGTCTAAAAATGGCTTAAGAGTCTGTGTTTTTTCAATGGACATGCCTCGAACATATCAAGGTTGGTTAATATGGAGGAATGCAGATTGTGTGGAATGAAGAGTCATGACTGCCACGTGTTTATGCAAACACTCATTCCATTAGCTTATCATGATTTGTTGCCCAAAAGGGATATGGATGCACTCATGAAGATCAGTCATTTCTTTAGAGATATATGCTCCACCAAATTGAATGTTGATCACATTGAGAGGCTTGAAACAAATATCATTGAGACAATATGCAAACTTGAGATGATATTCTCTCCATCATTTTTTGACTCAATAGAGCATCTCCCTATAAATTTACTGTTTGAGGCAAAAGTTGGAGGATCAGTCCAGTATAGATAGATGTATCCATTTGAATGGTTAGATATTACAGTTGCAATGTAATTCATATATAAGAGTATTTTCTTTGTTTTTCTTAATTGAAAATATTTGATTAATTTCATGCAGGTACTTGTTCAATATTAAGAAAAAGGTTAAGAACAAGGCGCACGTTGAGACTTCGATATATGAGGCCTATATTGTTGAGGAGATCTCAATATTTATCTCATATTATTTAGAACCTCATTTTTGAACGAGAATCAATCGTGTTTCATGGCATGATGATGGTTAATTAGTACTTAAAAGTGCATTTTTATCAAGGTTTTATATCATCATTTTGCACTTGAAGTATCAATAACTCCTTAATTAGAGCATATTTTATAATAACATGTCTAATAATATAAGATACATTTAATTTATGATAAATGTTCATCTTAAATGCAGGCCTAGCATATAAATTAAAGGATTGATTGATGAGTTTAACTACTGAAATTGAGAAGACAAAGAGAGGTTTAGAAAAGAGATGCTAGTTTAGTCCAAACTGGAACATCATTCGGTTATTAGATCATAATTGGAGTTGTAGAACTTGGATTTAGATTTGGTTTATATGTATGGAAAGCTAAGACATAAGCCTAAAACTTTCATGAAGAGTCCAAGATTTAAAAGTGCTATTTTCGAGTTCAAATGGTGGCAACAACGGAGAATTCGGAATCTGTCCTGCAACCCAGACATTGTTCATTGTTCAGCCCATATCTCAAGTTCTAGAAGTCCAAATACACCGATTCTTGTTTTTTTTAACGTTGAAATAATTTCCCAGAACTTTCATGAAGACTATCTGTTCAAATTCTGATGTTAGCAATGATGGTTTGTTCAGACAAGAAGATAAGGATTGTCACCAAGTCAAGATGTGGCCACCCACTCAACAATTAGTCATTAAATCAATAGTTCTGAATTTTAGCCTATAAGAGGAGGCATTTGCCATGCATTTAGGCATCTTGGTTTTCAGATCAAGATCTTGCTCTTGCTCTCTTTCTTTGTATTTTTTAATGTTCAAGTTTTATTCCATGTTATATTTTTCTTAATCTCTTGTTTATGCTTTTTATTTCCTTTACTATACTTATATAATTATGTTCTTATCTTGTTTGTCTATGTTTCTCTTATTCATAATGTTCAGCTAAGTTTATTATGTCTAGGTGAAAAGGTTACACTAAAGGTGTAAGAATAAGTATAGTATAAACTCAACATGGACTTTAATGTTTGATACTAACATGTTTTGTATTTATTATCTTACTCACTCTTAATACCTTACTTGTTAAATGGTTAATCTAGATTTGTGTTAAACAACCCTTGGTACAACAAATACTTGGCACTTTCATAGCCCAACTGTATGGTATAACCGACACTTGTGCTATGAAAGGAGCTTGATTTGTTGTTAACATAAGTTATCACCATGAATACCTGACAACATTTACAAGTATTGGCATTACTCGAATAAGATAATTAATGTAATCATGTTAACAATTTATAATCCGATTGGAACCTCCTCTGTGTGTGGTTTCTAGTCAAGTAATAAAAAGAGTTTATACTATACTTGTTTGAAATACCGTTAGTAGATCCTCTAACCTTGACAATTGTTTTATCCTTGTTTTATCCTTACATCAATATCACATCTTAAAAGTTCTCTTCAACTCCTTTTTATTTATTGTTTATAATTTTATATAGTTCACCTCCCTGTGGTTCGACCCCGATCTTGTCGGGTTCTTTATCACTTCGACACTCCTGCACTTGGGATAAGACATCAACTCTTTGATCGTGTCAAGTTTTTGGCACCGTTGTCGAGGAAGGTAAATTCTTGTTTAAATTATAATATTTATTTTATTTTCTCTTTTCACTTTTCTTATATTTAACTTTTGTTTCTTTTCTTTTGTTTCTTTTTCCTTTTGTTTTCTTCTTCCTTTTATTCTCTTTCTACACGTGCATAAGAGTTTGGTCACGTATATTTAGTGGTAGAGTTTGTAGGGTCTCTTCATCATTTTCAGAAAATATGGCCGAAAAAGATAACCAGTCGTTTCATAATGAGAATAATCGAGTTAAGACACTTAAAGACCACATGAATCTTACAAGAACAAGTGCACCCTCATGTATAGTTTTCCCTCCTGATGCATCGCACTTCAATTTTAAGCCAGACATTATTCAACTTTTACCAAATTTTTCATGGCTTAGATCTAGAAAATCCATACTTGCATTTGAGAGAATTTAAAGAAGTTTGTAACACTTATAATGACTCAAATTGTAGCATGAATGCTATTAGATTAAAGCTTTTTCCTTTTTTATTAAAAGATAAAGCTAAAACATGGCTACAAAATCTGAGACCAAGATCCATTCATGCTTGGGATGAAATGCAATAACAATTGTTAAAGAAGTTTTTTTCGTCACTCTTTCAAAAGACAAATCATCACTTTCACTCAAAAACCAGGAGAAACATTTTACCAATGTTGGGATAGGTATCGAGACTTGCTTAATACTTGCCCTCATCATATTGGTTTTTGAAACATGGAGATTGGTTTCATATTTTTATGAAGGGTTAACACCTAAAGATAGACAAATGGTGGAATTGATGTGCAATGGAACTTTTGAAGATAAAAACCCTAATGAAGCCATGGAGTACCTAGACTTGCTACCTGAAAATGCTCAAAATTTGAATTCTACAGGCACTTTGAGACACCAAGTAAAACTCAACCTCATACATCTAGTGCAGGTATGTACAACCTTAGGAAAGATCATGACCTCCAAGCTAATTTTGCATCTTTAGCTAGAAAAGTCGAGGCACTAGAATTGAAAATGAGTGGTCAATTAAAATCTGCTCAAGACATTGTGTGTCAAATCTGTGAAACCAATGAACACTCAACCAATAACTGTCCAACTTTGCCTTCTTTCAAAGAATGCCTCAATGAACAAGCCCATGCTTTAAACAGTTTCCAAAGGTCATAACCCATACTCGCAAACATACAACCCTGGTTGGAGAAATCACCCAAATTTCAGTTGGAAAAGTGATATCAATAATGCACAAACTTCACAGCCACCATTTCAAGCACACCATAATTTTCAAAATTCTTATGGATTTGTACCTCTTTATGCTCCCCCTCCTAGAAGAAATATTGAGGAAACACTACATGCATTCATTGAAAAGCAAGAGATAATCAACACTCATAATGCTCAAACTATGGCAGATTTAAAAGATACTCTTGCAAAGTTTACATCTGCTCTTAGTTTTTAGGAGAGAGTTCCGTCTCAATCACAACAAAATCCCAAAGGGCAATTCAATTCAAGTGCAAGTAGCTCTAGAAGCCAACACATAGATCAAGTCAAATCAGTCACTACTCTCTACAGTGGTACAGTTATTGAAAAACCTATTCTTGAACCTTGTGAGAAAGATGATGAGTTAATCTTTAAGGGTAAGGAAAGGGTTGAACCTGAACATTGCAAAGAAAAGACTGATTCCCCACCAGTACTTTCATTTCCTCATGTCATGACCAAACAAAGAAAAGTCAATCACAATTCTAAAATCTTTGAAACTTTCAAACAGGTAAGGATCAATATACCTTTTTTGGATGCTATTAAACAAGTACCTTCTTATGCTAAATTTTTGAAAGACTTGTGCACTGTGAAGAGAAAATTGAATGTGAAAAAGAAAGCCTTTTTAGCCGAACAAGTAAGTGTCATTCTTCAAACAATAATACTTTGAAATATAAAGACCCTGGTTTTCCTACAATTTCTTGCTTTATTGGAGAACATAAAGTTGAAAGAGCTTTACTTGATCTTGGAGCTAGTGTGAATTTACTTCCATATTCGGTTTTTCAAAGCCTCAATTTAGGTGAGTTAAAACCAACATCTGTAACTCTTTTAATTGTTGACAGATCTGTAAAGGTGCCTAGAGGAATAGTTGAGGATGTGTTACTACAAGTTGATAAATTCATTTATCCTGTGGATTTTATTGTCTTGGATACACAACCTATTGAAGCATGTAATTCATTTCCAATTATTTTAGGATGTTTGTTTCTTGTAACTTCTAATACATTGATTAATTGTAGGAATGGATTGATGAAGCTATCATTTGGAAACATGACATTGAAGATGAATATTTTCAACATTTGCAAGCAACCTGGAGATGATAATGATTTACAGGAAATAGATCTTATTGAATAATTAGTTTATGATCAATTTGAATCTACCTTGAGTAAAACCGAGTTTGATGAATTTGAAGAATTGTAAATGATTTATTCTCAGGAAGAAATCAAGGACAAGAAAGGCACCAACAATGTTGTCACAGATCATTTGTCAAAATTGACAATAGATTCGACATCTGACATCCCATCAATCGATGATTACTTTACTGACGAATCCTTACTTTCTCTTAGTCCAATGCCTTGGTTTGCTAATTTTATCAATTTTCTTGCTTTAGGAGATTTTTCAGCTCATTGGAGTATTTGCTAGCAACCTGGAGATGATAATGATTTACAGGAAGCAGATCTTATTAAAGAATTAGTTTATGATCAATTTGAATCTACCTTGAGTGAAACCGAGTTTGATGAATATGAAGAATTGCAAATGATTTATTCTCATGATGAAATCAAGGACAAGAAAGGTACCGATAATGTTGTCGCAGATCATTTGTCAAAATTAACAATAGATTCGACATCTGACATCCCACCAATCGATGATTACTTTCCTGACAAATCCTTACTTTCTCTTAGTCCAATGCCTTGGTTCGCTAATTTTGTCAATTTTCTTGCTTTAGGAAATTTGCCGGCTCATTGGAGTATCTAAGACAAAAGAAAATTTTTGAACGAAGTAAAGAACTTTTATTGGGATTACCTTTACTTATTCAAATATTGTCCTAATCAAATATTTCGAAGTTGCATTCCCGACAATGAGGTAAGTATTGTCATTAAATTTTGTCATTCTGAGGCATGTGGGGGTCATTTCTCATCAAAGAAGACGACTGCAAAAATATTACAATGTGGATTTTATTGTCCCACCATGGTCAAGGACACGCATGCATTCTGCACAACTTGTGAAAATTGTCAAAAAGTTGATATTAGTAAAAATGTTTTGCTTTATAATTCTCGACTCCATTTATTTCCTGGAAAGCTAAGATCAAGATGGAGCGGTCCATTTATTGTGAAACATATGTATCCTTATGGGGCCTTTGATATTGAGAATCCAAATAATGACAATGTTTTTAAGGTAAATGGATATCGTTTGAAAGTTTACTTTGATAATTTTCCTAATGAAAATAAATCCATTGGTTTGAATGATCCTGTATATAAAGGTTGATTATTTTGTTTTTCTCACATTTTTTTTTGTGTTTATTTTTGGCGTGACTCTTGTTTTGCTAGTCTTTCTCCAACCCCGGTCAAATGGCGAATAACGGTACTCCGTGACGCTTAACTCGGTTCTTTCAGTTTCCCATGATAACTAATATCTGTATATATATTTGTTCAATTCCTTATTCCTTCTCTTTTCTTTGCATCTCTTTTCCACTTCTCAATTAAAAAAATGGACACCACTCTTGAGAAATTGAAGGTATTTTCCCGTTTTGCCTCCAAATGCGATTGCAAATATTTACCGTGCTAGGGGTGGAAGATTGAAGTTGTTAATAAACCATGGAATTCTTGAAGATATTCGCTAGCTAATTGAAGTAAAGGTCTGATTATCAGGTGAGTCCTCCAATTCTTTCATTTCATACATGCCTAGGACAGATAAAAGCATTTTTGCAAAGAACGTCGTGCAAAGCGACTGAAAGTCTGTCACTGATGTGCCAGATGGACATATAATGCACAATGTCATTTTTTAGGAATGGTATCTGTAAACCGTGAAGATAAAAAACAATTCATTAAGGATGGCCTGAGTAAGGGCTCTTTAGATAATCTTCTATTGACTCTTGAGACGTACCCCAGTGGAGATGTGCTTCGTGCAATTCTTGATTTATGACTTTATTTTCATAAAGAACATGATCGACTAAGTCTTGGGAATCTGACTAAAAAAGACCATGTTTGGTAGTTTTTAAGAAAACTGGATGGGAAGCTTATCCCCGACCCATAGAGGGCTTTTAAGTCGTTCTTGGAAGTAAAACCAAGAGAAGATGTGAGCCACAATCACAACTACCTGTACATACACATGTTTTGACCAAAAATAAAAAGAGAGAGAGTATGTGAGTGAGACTCCAGCTGGCCTACACATAAGTGGTATGATGTTATTTTTAATTTCTCATCTATAAAATCTTATCTTCCTTCCCTTCATTTCTACTCAACCCATACATTCAACATATATAAAAGTGTGTAGAAATGGCAAGTTCCTTAAGTCATCAAATAAGAAATATTTGTGTTGTCGATGGATCCAGTCTTGGGAAAGAAAAAGAGTTTTTAGAATCAGCAAATCATCTTGGTCAGGTACTAGCTGAGAGAAAGATTCATTTAGTGTATGGGGGAGGCAGCCTTGGGTTAATGGGGCATGTGTCAATAGCTGTATTTTTATGAGGTAGTCAAGTTTTAGGGGTTGTCCCCAAAGCTTTAGCAAAAGGGGACATAATTGGAAAAACAATTAGAGAGGAAATACAGGTCTCCATAATATCTGATCGAATGAATGCAATGTTTAACCATGTTGACGCCTTCATTGCCTTACCAGGTGGTCTGGGCATATTGGAAGAGATCTTTCATATTTCCTCTTGGGCCCATGATGCAACCATATTATTCGATAGTTTCACCCATATTTAACTAGTGTTTTGCCTATGTTTTATATCTAAAATGCCTTGATATTCTTTGTTTTATGTTTTGAAGGCACTTTTGGATGAAAGATGCAAAAAGGAGTAAAGTGGAGATAATTGGCAGATTTGACCTTTAGTCGATGTTTTGTACAGAGCGTGAGCTCTAGAGGTTGAAATAAAGTGATTCTAGTGGCATTAAAAAGCTAACATCCATACCTTTTTGGAAATCTAAGGCAAGAAAATAAAATAAGGAAGAGCATGGAAATCACAGCCTTCAAAGTCAAATCTCGCAATTTGCCAATGTTGACCTTCGGCCATTCCAACTTGAATATCTGGAGCTACAGAAGTTCAATTGATGCAAACTCAATTGTTTTGGATTCCGGACTCAAAGACCTATAAACGATCCAAATTTCAGCTAAAAGTGATGTCATATGAGGGAGATATGAGTTTTCAAAGATGACAACTGAATTATGCCAACAAACAAGTTTCGTGAAAAAACCAGTCCAAATTACGTTCCGAAGCATCTAAACCGATATCCAAGTTTTTATTTCAGCAATTTAGCTCCTCTAAGTGAAAGCTTGAAGATTTCATGTAAGGTTATTTCTTCTTTTTTTGGAAAATATTTATTGAAGTACTTAAATGTAAACAGTCTACTTAAGGGAGGACTATTTTGTAAAATAGAGACTAGGGTTTCCTAGGATATAAAAAGAATAAGAGAAGAGAAAGGAGGCAGCCAGCCAAGAAGAGAAAAATGCCCCCCTCCTCTAAGAAACCCTAAAACATGCATTCTTCCTTCTTTTTTATTAGTTTTTCAACAAACATGCAAGGCTAAACACTTTTTCTTGGTTGTAAGGACACGGAAACCTTCGGATTTCAAGAACTGTGAGATTTATTCTACCTTTTCTTTTCAGTTTATATGATGAATATGTTTGTTCTCCTATGCTTATTTTTTCTATGATTGTTTATTTTAATTGCTAGAGCGGACCCTAAGTTATTATTGTAGACAATCTATTGCTAAGTTTGATATCAAAACCAGAGTTGTGGTATATGAACTTGTGAAGCAACTGAGTTTAATAATTGTGGCGGATCTATGTTATTAATCTTAGGGAGAACATTCAATCAAATCAAACATAGACTGCGGACAATTATGTTTTCTTGATTAATCAACTTATCTAGTTCTTAGGGCTGTCATTGAATTAAATTACTAATGCGGACACTGTAGTTGTTTGATGGTTAGGGTTAGTTATACGGCAGATCTGTTAACTAACCAATGTTAAGAAGAGATAAATATTCAGAATATAAATTGATGTCTCATTTCTATGATCAGTTCTGATTTCTGTAGGTGGATGTGTGCTTGCAACCAAGGTTTGTTCTCTTGATAATTTTCTGATTTTATTAAATTTTGTTTTATAGTTTTTTATTTTCTTTTGCTTTAGCCTAGATAACGTCCAACCCCCCCCCAAATTGCATATCATCTAGCATAAAAATCTGACTTGAATCTTCCTCGTGGGATCGACCCCTTACTTGCTCTATATTATCTTGTGTGTTGTGTTTGAACCTAGGGTAATTAATTTGTGCGACCGTGATATTGCAACAGCCCAATTGCACATTCACCATAAACCTATAGGTTTGTTAAATGTTAATGGTTTTTATGAAAATTTGTTGTCTTTTCTTGATCATGCTGTGGAACAGAATTTTCTAACATCTTCGGCACGATAAATAATAATATTGCTGCTACTATTGAACAATTGATTGACCAACTACAATCTTTCATCCCTGTAATTGATCCCTCCATGAGTCGCATAAATTGGTCAACTATGGAAAGCCGTAAAAAGCTTAGACTGGATTTGAGCCTTCATTTGTGAAACCTTATGTCTTTTGGTTTTATTAATAGCATATTATTTTATTTTGTTATTTCTTATATTTGTTTAAGTGTGTTTCAGGTTTGTCAATGTTCGTTGTTTCAGGTGATGTCTTTTATACTCTATCTTTTTACCTTAGGATATTGAGGACAATGTCTCGTTTTAGTTAGGGGGGAGGGTAGTAGTTGACATTAAAAAAAAATAACTTACTAACTGTTTTTTTTTTTGCTATTATTAAAACCATTTGACAAAACTATTATTAGGATGATAGAGTAAGGAGGAATTTTATTAACTCTTGAGATGCATCTTAGTAAATATTCTTATCAAGGTCTATCAGAATACTTCTTGAAATATTCAGGTTTACAAACTCTCGCATTGTTATCACTTGATTCTGCTCATATACTCATTTAACAAATATTCTTAAACCTTCATTTTCACACACACACACTTACCATATGATTGTGGGTTGCACATTGGATTATTACATTATTTATATTCTTTTGTTAAAGGTAACAACTAAGGGAAATTGATAGTATATAATTTGTAAAAACAAAAAAACAAAAAACAAAAACAAATTGATAATATTGATGATAATAAAAACGGATATGTGTTTCATACTGAAGAATATGGGCATGGAAGAAAGACATACAACAACGGTGTTTATGTTAAGGGTTCGACTTGTAGTGAGTTTGAAGTTGACTACTATGATAAATTAGAAGAGATCGTCGAACTGCAATATCATAGCGAGTAGAATAGAGTGTTTTTATTCAAATGATATTAGTATGACACCACTAGCAAAGGAATTAGAGTAGATCCTCACTATGGTCTAATCAAAACCAACTTAAAAGCTAAACTCCGCAATGTAAACGATGTTTTTTTTTTCGTAAAGCAATGTCAACAAGTTTATTACACATACACCCCTTCCTTTAAAAAGGACCGATCAAGAGTTGATTGGTTATCCGTTTTAAAAATGAAACCCAGGGGTCGTGTTGAGGTTGTTTAGGATGAGAACGAAGACACAAGTGTGCGAGATGAAGTCTTTTAAGTTAGTGAGTTAGTTGAACCATATCGAGTTGCTCCTTCGATTGACTTAGAAGAAAATTCAAATTTTCATGTTTTCGATGATAGTCTTGTTGATGTTGACGCAGAGGAGTTGAATGTTATTCTGAGCTCTAGCGGACAAGCAAATGTCGATGAAGATGATAATGATGATATCCATATTGAAGATTACGATGGAGCTGATGACGATTCAATTGACGACGAAGAAGAAGAAAATTTTGACTAACTATCAGAATCAATGAAAGTATAAAGCATTTTTTTTTTATAATGTAATATTATGGATGATATTTTGTAACATGAAATATTTATTTTTATAATTTTTAATTGTTGTTATTGTTTTAATAATCGAATTTAATTATGCAATTATTCGTATAAAATTGTGTAGATGCGTAGAACAAAATCAACAACTTGTCGCTCATATATGGTCGCAGCTAGTTCTTATAGTAGTGAGGATGACATGTCCTTAGGTGCCGATCACAAAGAGTCACATGCGCCGACTTGCGATGCTGCCTCTCCTAGCGCAGTTTCACAGCGTAAAGGCGATGTGCCTTCACAGCGGAATCAATTCACCTGCAAGTATGAAGTACATTGGAAGGATGACCTTTCAATGTAAGTTTGTTTCGGTTCGGTTTTAGTTTATTTTTTAATTATAACATAATTTATGAACAACTAATTAATATTTCATTAATTTAATTTATTTTTAGGTTCACAAATAATTAGGCCGCCCGAGTAATATCATCGACATTTAAATTATCGATGGAGATTCCATCATTTCAATAGAGTCAGGTTTCCAGACATCCTAAATGAAGACCTTATATCGATGATGGTTTCAAAGATTTCATGTTGGTGTTAATTTCTAATTTCCAGCTTATTTTTAATAAATTATTATTTTTATTTTAAATAAATTATTTATACACAGCACAAATTCGAGTGGGACAACGCGTACAACAATGTTACGAGGAGGGTGTGGGAAAATCACGTGACAACTAGGTAACATCGAAAACAATACAATATTTTTAAAAAAAAAAATTGTTTTAAAATCTAATTTGTCATTATGGAAGTAGGTTGTGTGATTTTTGGTATGTAGCACAAAAAAAAACCAAAAAAATACGCGAGAGATAACAGTCTACAAGGCTGGAATGATGTGGCGGTTTAGAGGGATTTCAAACCACCATACATCCCGGGGGATATATGGTTGTAATATATTGAGCACGTGATGCCTAAGTGGTTCACACGATGTTCACAGTCTGGTGCCGACAACCGGAACCGACAAATTCATGGTTCGGTGACCATGCACACCAGTGGCTCCATTCTATTTGCTGCACATGCAAAACGGATGGTAAAATTAATTTAAATGAAATATATCGGTAATTAATTTGTTGTTACATAATTATTTTTTTTTACAGGCTACGTCTCTTGGAAGTGAGCCGAGCCCGATGGAGCTGTTTCTAGAGACGCACGTGTGGAGTGAAGACTGCCAAAAGGAGGTGCAACAGTTCATTGACAACCACACTCAACACTTCATGGTATGTTCGTTCAACCATTTTATTTCGTAAGTTATTATTTTTCTTGAATTGAATATGATGATTTCTTTTTTTATTTTCATGAGACCTATAATATTCGATTGAGGAAGAGATATGGGGATGATCCCTCAACCCAACTGGATTTGTGGATGTAGGTAGGATTATCTGGTGGACCCGATAAAATTTAGGTGTACGGGCTCTCCAACACTACGGCCGAGACTTGCGAGCGGCCCGTAGTGTCTCAACCGTCGAGAGCTCCCCATCAGTATCGAGCACCCAGTCTGAGGAGTTCATGGCCTTGAAACAATAATACGCTCAACTCTCGACGGATTATCAACAACTCCACCAAATGGTCATGGATATTAGATCAAAGATGGGTGATGATACATGTGCGCCTCCTTTTTGGCCGTTTTGTCCCGGGAACGACCAACCTCCACCACCTCCTCCTCCCGCTCCGCCATTGTTCTAAATTAATTTTTCTGTGTCTGTCAGTATTTTATAGAGAATTGAAAATTATTTACTGAAAATTCCACAATCACCGACGTCGTCACAGATAGAAACGTTCTGTCGGTATTTCACCGAGAGTTGAGAAATATTTACTGCAAATAACATAATCACAGACGTCTTCATAGCTAGATACATTCCGTCGGTATTTCACCGAGAGTTAAAAAATATTTACTTCATATGCCACTTTCACTAATGGAACATTTTTTTCTGTAAAACCATCGGTATTTTTTTTACCGATAGAATGTGGAATTACCGATGAAAGCTATGCTGATGGACGCATTCCGTCGAGGATTTAGTCGGTAAAACATTTACCGCCGGAGTGGTAATCTCACACCAACGGATTTGATCCATAAGTAAAACTGTTAAATGTTGTATTAGTTAGATCATAGTTTAGGATTCAACCGTGGATGCTACTTATTTAATAGATCTTATTCAAAGTCATGATTCTACTAATTTAATGCTCCTATTAATCTATTAAGTCCTATTTTAAGATTGTATGATCCAATGATTCATAATTTTCTTAAAGTTTTTTCTTTTAATATTGAACTGCTCTAATTAATATTTTTTTAAAATCACAAAATTTTTCATATAGATTTCATTAATATATCTATACATAAATCCAGTGATTAAGATTTTATGAGATTGGAAAAAAAATGATATGTAAATTATTGTTTATCTTTTAGTAAGATGATTGAAGTCGATTTATGAGGTGTTTGAAAGTGTGGTAGTAGTTGTTTTTCAAAGTTTTTTAATTAATTTTTTTTATTTTTTAAAATTATTTTTGATATTAACATATTAAAATGATATGAAAATACTAAAAAATATTAATCAAAGAATTAATTTTTTAAAAAAATATTTTTGAAGCATAAAAATAAACATCCCTTCATAATACAATTATATTGCGATTGATGCTTCATGTAGATGAGTGGGACTGGTTCCCAATTAGAAGTCTAGGGCAGGAGTCGGAAAAAAAAATGCAGTCAATGCCAAAGATGATTAATACAAGGACCCTGTATACCAACTCGTACTTGCTCATCCACTATCATTCTAGTGATTTTCCCTTAATTTTTTTTGGTAGGCTTCACTTTTAACCTACTAAACATTTGTGCCTGTAAGTTAGTTAATTCGAGACCAGAACTTCAAAATCTATGCTCCTTTGACGACAGAAATTGCGTCTTGATGTGTCCCAGATATAAGAAAGCATGTTTGAAAGGGATTGTAGATGGAGTAGTCCTAAGAAGAACTCCTATCTCTTTGGCATTGGCTACAATAAGTTTGCTGCTGAAAGATAGCCCTTAAATCTAAGAAAAAGTAAATAAACAGTGTATATGTAGTCATCTTTTTTTCATGCAGTATTCATTCATTTTTTTTCTTGTATTTAAGGTATGTTGTCATGGATTTAAAGTTTCTCTTGCTTAAATAACCTATTTTGAATTTATCATTTCAACTACCGTAATCTCTCTTAATCAAATATAGCAACAGGAATTTTAAAGGGTATAGCCAACTAGTCAGATTTTAAATTTGATTTCTGTATGTTACTATTCGAGTTTCACAAATCTCAGGGCTACTGAAAGTTTATATAATCGTTAACTTCAAGGGTCGTATGATTAATCGAGGTACGCGTAAACTGATCCGGATATTTATATTAATAAAAAAAATAGCAACTGGAAAGATAGAGAAAAATAATAGAGAATTGTTTCTCTCTTAGACTAGGAGAGAAGGGAAAGAATTTTTTATCTCTGAAAATTAGAGATTAGTACTTAATTAACATTATAATAAAAAAAAAAGAGTACAATTTTTAATAAGTATCGTATTCTTAAGCCCAAATACATGGTTTGCTATATATATGCCCACTATCATTATGTTTATGACACATTCATTATAAAGATGTTCTTAACTCTACTCCCAAGATGGAGTTTGCGAGATCGAATATTTATTGTGTATTGTACGTACAAGCTGAGTGTACATAGGATTAGGGTGGAGAGTTATCCAAATCTGTATTGATTTTAATGATGGGGAGATTTCTCGTGGATATAGGCATAGTTTAAACATAAAATATAGTGTTGTGTGATTTGATTCCCATTTAATTGTAATTATTTTTTATATTTATGTTTAAGATAATGACAAATTAGCAGTGAAGCTTTAAATTTGTATTCGATTGATTTATATAATTTGTATAAATTATTATATCTTTATCAAGAAGTTTGATATACTCAATAATTTTCGTCTAACATATATTAAGATGAGAGTGGTTTCTTAAATCACTTAAAAGAGTTCTTTAGGGTAAATAAAAAAATCATAATAATAATGGATAATGAAAAGAAGCTAATGATAAAGGCTTTAGGAAGATTCAATTTTGTAGAGTGTTAGAGAAGTAATATTTGGAAAAATCTTAATGGATAATGAAAAGAAGCTAATGATAAAGGCTTTAGGATGATTCAATTTTGTAGAGTGTTAGAGAAGTAATAGTTGGTAAAATCCCTATAATTTATGAAAAAAAGTTATGTAACATTTCTTTATCCAGGATAAAACACCAATCATATATCAAATGGAAAACAGGGTAATTTTTTTATATAAAAGTTTACTAAAATTTCTACCAAAATTTCGGCAAAGTCTCCTCTATATTGAGAGGTCCCAAGTTATCGATATTTAACTTGTTTACACTTCTAAAATCTCACATCTCATAACTCAATCACGATACAATCATCTTATATTTCAATCTCACAAACACCATCATCATCACAACCATAATATTTATAACATATATTGTACATCAAATATTAGTATAGAGGAATAAAAGAGATAAATACGCATACATGGAACATGATTATATAAATTTCAGAGTTAAGTTCATATATTTAAGTTTAAATATTAATTATACAAAATAAGTTATATAAATATTTTAATATTATAAAATACAAGGATATACTTCCTAGAACTAGATAAAAAATGAACAAAAGTTAGGATCTACTCTTGTCGTGCTTGCGATGATCCTGAAATAAAAACACATATGATTGAGACGTGAATATCACGACAAGTATAGTAACACAAAAATCCAACAATTTAAAAAGACAAACATGTATTCATATTCTATTCAATTCTCCCTTTTTGTTTTCATTTGAACTCCTTTTCATTCAGCTACTAAAAACTGTTTCACCTTTCATTTTCAACTTTCATTCAAGATTCTATAAAATTGACCACAACTATTTCCGCCTAACACATTGCCGATACCAATTCCACTGGTATCATCATATTCCTGCAGACGTCGATGCATGGTGATCCCCTTATTTGGGACCCTTAACATATACTAAATATATGCTAGCTAATACATGGTGATCTCCTTAACCAAGATCCTAACATACATTAAATATATGCTAGTCCATACCCCATAGACATCGATGCATGGAGATCTCCTTACCCGATATCTTAACATACACTGAATGTATGCTAATCTATGCCCCATATCACACTTCTCATATTTTTTATGTCAGCGATACTTCCATCACTTGGCAAATCACATCAATGACCATTCACCTTGAACACATATACATTTGGGATACTATCTGAAATAACAATATCAGTACGCAAACTTTCATTCTTTCATATAATATCTAACATTCGTCAATTCACATTTCACATCAACAACATATAAAATCATGGAATTTAACTAGAAAGCATAGGTGCGGATCACCTACCTGCAGTAGAAACTCTATTCGTGCTCCTTTGCTGCTGCTGCTGCACCACGCCTGTGGTTCCTCCTGAAATCACAAACATATCTTATAAATTATCATCATTCAAGGATACATTTCATAATAACCATATTAACAGACAATATAGATTTTTCTTTTAATTATTCCTTCTTTTTTTATATATATTTCATGTTTTTCTCATTTCACCCATTAATATTGTCATTCTTTGTCCGACCCTAGTTATCATTATGAATTTTCATTTCGAACATGATTCATTTCTTTTGGAAGCTAAGATGTAATATCACATGTTTCCTGAAGGGAAAGGACCCAATTTCATCCTTAACATGTTTAGATAGTTGCTTTAGCAACTTTCCGAATCTACCAGTAGAGTTTGCATTTTGACCTCTCTTCATATTTTTTACTATATCCAAAGTTTTAGGACTTTATTTCAAGTGAGGTTGGTCTTGTTAGAAAGCTAAGACACGGGTTTACAAGTTCCATGAGACGAGGAGACCCCAGTTTTTCCCCAAGACACTCAAAATTTCTCCTCAACGAATCAGACCTACTGCCCTATAAGGTCTGTCATGACCCAGTCTCGGTTGGTGACCCATAACTGAAGTTTTATAGCTCCAAATTGAATAAGACCAATTTTATTAGTTAGTCAACATCCAGAGCTACAATGTTTATGAAGAAACCCGATCCTAATTCTCTCATCCTCCTACTCGAACTCTCTTCGAAAATCAGGAGACGAATCTGTCCAGATTCATCAACCTTTTTATTTACACACAACATCCACAATTCAACTTTCCCTCTTTTATCTCAACCCTTAGCCATATCACATACTATATAAAAGTGGCAAAAATAACTTTTTAAGATCTAATTTACTCTATGTATTTCAATCTTCCCTCTTAACGTCAAAATAGAACATTTTTTTTTATTTTACTAACTTTCCAAACAATATTCTTCTAAACACAATCTTTGCAATTTCAACATGTATTTTCCCTCATTTCAACGCAATTAAACACACTTCATCAAGCTAAATATGTTAAATTAAACATCCTCCCCCTTTGATGCATAATTGGCCGAAAGCATGGCCTTAAGGAACCAAGAGTTCCCTCATTCGTTTCATGCTAATTCCATTCAATTCACACACACATTCACATAAAAAAAAAATAACCTATTATAATAAATTTAATAGGGAAAATCACAATTCCCCCCTTTCCCTCTTTACTTTTCATATGGTCGGTCACCCCTAACTCAATTACCCATGCATTTTCTTTAATGAATGATCATGATTTCATGCCCCCGATCACATACAACACATGCATTAACTTAATTTTAACAACTAACAATTTCCCCCCAATTCAAGTCTAAGAACCCCAATTAAAATTCAACATTAAGGCATCAATTCGTAATCGAATTTGAAATGACTTATAGTACCACGTTCAAAACTCCTTGCCTGGTAAGAATCAAGATCGCCATCCCAACCAGTCAAAAATTTTCAACTCTCCCTTTGCTAGTGACAGTCTGCCCTCCCTTCTCTCTCTACCTTCAAAATGTCTTGTTAATCCTTTGCCCACAAGTATTTATTCTACCTATAAACTTTTAATCTTAGATGGGTTCTTGGGATTTTTTGTGTTTCTCTCTTAATTTAATAAGAAAAAAATTCAAAAACTCCCCCCTTTTTTCTTAATGGCTGCACCGGTTTTTGATGAGCAAGAAAGAGGGGTATTTATACCCCCATAATTACTCTTATTTGCATTTAGGCCCCATTTCTTTCAAGTGTATTATTTTTTCCCCCACATCTTTTCTTCTTATAATTAAGCTATGCCTCTTTTTATTTCTTATAATTTCACCCCTCAACATTTTAGTTTAGTTCATTTCTTTAATTTAATCTCATCCTTAATATTTCCGAGTTAAATTTATAATATCTTGAAATATTTCATCTAGAAATTTATATCTGAAATTTTTCAAATTCTTGTTTTATTTAAATCTATACATAAATTTCTTCACTTTTATTTTCTATTTATTTAGTTTGCAATTTATGCAGACATTTATTTTCCTGGAGTTTACAAGTTAAATCCTCATCCATGATTATGTTGTTTACAAATAATCTCTATGTATATTGTGAATGGAAAAAGGTACACTAATAAATTTCATCTTGATTAGTTTAATTCAAGTATTATAAATTTATTACCTATTGTTGTTCAAATTAATGATGAAGACCACACTTTGTTATTGTTGTATTCAAAATTTAAAAAGGCTATTCTATTTAAAAGAAAAACTAAAATTGTATATGAGGCAACTAGTCTTCTCATTTTCTAAAAATTTTATAAAGAGACAATTGAGTGGCAATTTTAATAATAATAAAGAGGATGCACTTGTAGCAAGGAGTAGATCTAGATAGCAAGGTTTGGATAATAGTGGTAATTGTGGAAGATCATAGTCACATATACAAATGCTTTATGTTTTCATAGTAAAAATTTTAAAAAAATGTTCTAATTTGTCATAATTAGAAATCTATTAGTTAACTTTTTGTGATAATTGTGTGTTGGGTGAACAAAAGCTGTGTTGTTTTAGTGCACTTCACAAGATCAAATATGTTTAAATTATATTTATTTTGGCTTTGAAATTCTAAAGTCCTTTCTTAAAATGAGTTATATCTTGACTTTCAATAATGATGATTTCATAAATACTTGATTTTATTTTCTTAAGAGTAAGGATGGAGTGTTTAAGAACTTCAAGTATTGGAAGACTATAATTGAGTAATAAAAAAGAAACTAGTGAACAATGTAATACAAATAATGATTTGGAATTTTATTTATTAAGATTTAATAGATCTTACAAGAAGTTATTATTAGACACATGATAGTTAAACTCATCCCCCTCTTGTTCAGAGTTGACATGAGATTGTTGTTTTTATTCCGAAACGGGAGAAGTTACAGTTTCTTTGCAAGAAAGGGGTTGTTGTAGCTAGGGTTCTTGTCGGTTTTGGGAGAGAAGAAAAGTCATTTTTTTTCTCTCTCTATACATTTATACCCCTTCTTAAATGTGGTGGGGTGTGTTTAGATGTTGAATGTTCTTATCCTAGCACCTCTTTTTAGTTTTCCTTAAACCAGTTCTTTCATGTTTTCCTTTCAGTATTGGTCGATCTACTTCTCTTTCTTTCTTTAAAGAAGATTTTACAGTGCTGCTATCAATTTCTAGTTATTAATTACCCTTTTATGGTAATGTAAGAATTACCATATACACTAAAAGTTGATATGGTTCAAAAAAAGAAAAAAAAACACGCTAAAAGTTAGCTAAATATAATAAAGAGAAATATTTTTGCTTTTTCAAGTAAAAAATAAAAGTAAAAATTGATACCAGTAGCTATCATTTATATTTGGAAGCTAATATAATGAAGATATTTGGTCTGTAATTCAATAAATAATTGGCTTATTGGCAAACAAAATAAAAATAAAACATGATATAGTTGAGAGAATGAACTTTTATAAAAGGACCTGGCCATGGTTAAGTTATGTAACGAATTAAAGCTCTTTAGGATAAATTATGTCTTACATTGAGAGCAATTAGGTAAAGAAAGCAACTCTGAACATAGCCCAAAGATGGACATAATATCACGTTTGTAGCGTTATTTTGTTTATGTTTTCAAGACTTCTTTTCCACCAAACTGTTGTTGTCCTTCTTAAAAAGCTAAATTCGTGATGAAACCCCTGTGCCACTTTACTTGTAAAAAAAAAAGGCATTTGATTAATGGTGACAAATGACCTCAACTAGACGATTTTCCTGCTTTAATTTAAGCACAGAGACACTATATGTGTACTATTTAATTACAGATACGAAGTATTATTTCATAGTGAAGAAGGTCAAATTTATACTATATAAGCAATTTGCTCTGTGCTTGATGTTTCCCTTTTCAAATATATTTTTTTCCTTTCTGTTCAAGTAATTTAATAAATTCTCAAAGCCATATATCCCATAAGCATCCACTTGGTATGTTGTGTGTTAAATTTGGGAACAGTTTTTGGGTGAGTTTGAATGAATTCAAGAACCAAACAATTATTTCTAGGTTTGGTTTTACTTCCTTTTATGTCGTTCTTGAGAGGAAACTCCTAGGCAACTAGGCACAGAGATTGCTATTTATGTTTAGGGTATCACTTGAGCACCCACATGGTGTGTGGTTAATGACTGATAAATGAGAGGAAGATATACAATTACACGTTATATATATTGATGGATGGAAGGTCGTTTATTTTGTATCTATATATAATCATCCTATATGGTCTCAGTACAATCTCTCTGTTCTTGCTCTAGATTTTTAGTCTAAATTGGGTAAATAATAGTAGAGGTATAAATGTTAGAGAAGTTTTGACCATATATTATGATGGGCAGTCTTTGTTTTTTCTTCTCCCTATTTCCCCCATTTCACTGGGAATAACAAGGCAATAACTATATAGTAAATGACCTAGTGATAAGAGTTTGGGATTAAGAGATTTGTTTTCCCTGTAGTCTTAGGTTTGAGCCCTGTAGTTGCTACTATGATGGCCACTAAAGGTTTACATAGTCATTAACTTCAGAGCCCGTGAGATTAGTCGAGGTACGTGCACTCTTAAATAGAAGAGGGAAGGTTAAAGTACCCTTTTTTTCCTTTTCTTTTGGCTGATCATGAGAGCAAAGAAAAACAATGTGACAGTTTTTTATGTCACATGACTAAGAAACTATATTTTAGGGACTTGGAAGGTTGAATGGAAGGAGAGATTCACCTTCTTCCTCCCTTTCCCATTGAAACAAGGTTATGCCCTCCCTCCTCTCCCTTTTCCTTCTCGTGAACTCTTTTTCGGATGAAACCTTCCTGTTACCTCTCCTTCGAAACAAACAGGTGTTGGAAGAAAAGGATCACTGTATATCCAGCAACATAATGCACAGTAGCAAGACTAGATAATTTAAGAAACTTCAACATAAGCTATGAAGTTGCTTGGGGTGATCAATAACTAATAACAGCTGGCATACAGAAAAATGAGTCCAGTCTGGCATGCTAAAAAGCTCATTTAACTCAAGACGCATACAGAAAAAATCAGATATATATATTTATAACCGTATTAGCAATTTAAATAGATAGACTTTCATTATTAAATTCCTACTAATTATGCCTTCAACATTTCACCTTACAGACATTGCATCGCATTATTTCTTAGGAATCAAAGCACGACTACTGTGTTCTCTGATCAGTTCAAGGGTAAACATATCAATAAAGGTACAAAATGGGCTTTGAAGATTCTCAATTTCCCCCCTTCAATTCTAACTTCAATGGAAAATATTCCCTCTGCCTCTCTTTTCGGCTCTTAGCTCAAAGGGAAAAGGCTGCTACTGTAGACCTGCTAGTAGGTTTCCTCAGTCCAGTTGTCTTGCAGCTTTTCTTTCTACCTTTGGAATCTCCGTGCTTAACTTACACATGAAAATAGCTATTTTACGGACACACATGCACACATGATAGATACATGCCAACAGAAGCTGAATTCAATAATGAAGGTTACGAGCATGATCTATGGACTTGGTCACTTAAATGGGTTAAGAGAAAAAAGAGCCAGCCAAAAATCCTAACTTTAACGTAGATACCTCATATTCATGAAAAAACTTTAAACTATCCTCGCACCTGCATACATATGCATTTCTTATTCCTGGTCCTGGACAAGGCCAAACTTTTGATGCGAAGCCATATAGCAAGAAGTCATTTTGCAAGAATAAGATGATCAAGGTAATAAAGGTGGCTTCATGGCCAAACAATTATAAGGTAAATAATACAGGTGGCTAAAGATTCATTTGATGTTTACTGTTAGTGAATTATCTCTATGCAAGATTTGATCTACAGAGTACCTTGTACAAAGACAGAAGAAAAGTATATTTAAATATAAAGGACAAACAAAAAGAATAAAAATATAAAAAAAATTAGATCGCACATTCATAGGGGAAAGTTACAGTAAAATAAATTAGAATAAAAAGGCTAACCATTGCACCATAAATCCAACTTCATATGAGGAACGCAGCTTCTCATCCTCATTGATCACCACTATTTATCTTGATACCTATAAGTTGCTCAATTGGTTGGCGGCATATGGGACACTTATTTGATTGAAGCCTCAATTCTTTTGCACACTCGCTGCACATGCACTGAAAAGATACAAGCAGCATGACTTGAGAACATAGGAATAGAGGTTCAAATATAAAGGTACGGGCAAAGAGATTTAAACTTGTAACTACATGCGGAGTGCAGACAATTTCCTCAAGGAACTTAGATACTAGAAAGAGGAGTATTTCCTCTTGAATGAAGTTTTATTGAAAACACTATGCAAAATCAGATAGTGAACATTAACAATAGAGAAAAAAACTATTCTGGTCTAGATTTCCACATAAGACTATTACTAAAAATAGAAAATGTCTGCCTGTGTGAGAGAGATGAACAAAGGGATATATCCACTAAATAAAATCTAGAAATTAGATAACTTGCACTCATGTGCCTTGAACTAAACCTTCAATTCATGATGCATAAGAGGTGGACTCTCACCATATGTCTGCAAGGTAACACGGCGGTATCCTTAGGTTCAGTCATGCAAATCACACACTCCTTCCCTGGGTCACTGTCATCAAAGCCTTCAGCTGCTGAGCTTCCTATTCCGTATATCTCACGCAGCTCATATCTAACTCCAGCAACCCACAGAATCTGCCTGATTACTCTCACATGGAAATTGTCACCACTTTTCTTCTCGAGAACAGCTTGAGTAATCTGCATGTGGCGTAGTGTGTTTGGCACAGAATCAATATGTTCATCTGTTAAATCATCTGGCAAGTTTGTTTCAGCAGCAATTACAAGTGGAAAGACATCTTCTTCAGGTGATGATTTTGAGAGATCATCCAACTCAAAGAAGCCCAAATCAATGCCTGTTCCCGAAGGCTGATAAAATCTCTGGCCAGGACCTTTCTGGAAAGAGATTTTCACGGGTAAATGGACTTCAGGAAATGCGGGAACAAACCTACCATCCGGCTCTTCCTTGGCAAAGTAGAAAATTGTAATGCTGTTATTACAAAACAAACAAAACAAACAGTATTAGATATACAAAAAAAAATATAATCATATTGTGTGTGTGCGCGCGTGAGTGATTAGAATACTTTAGATAATCATGCCGGGATGAAGCTTCTAGTTAATTGCTGGTATTTCTAGTGCTCCGAAGGGATCAAGTGCTTTGGTTCTGTTATGAAACAATCCCAATGAGATTCTCATGTTGTGACATTTGGATGTTCTTTTTAAACAAGCCAGATTGTTGGGTCAAAATATGTTCAGATCCAGAGACAAATTAGGCATCAATGTTTGAAATTGCTTCTTTAGAAGTGCAAACTTCTCACTGCAATTCCCTAATTCAGATTGTTTCATGTTATTGAAATTTTCACAAAACAAGATAATTTGAGAACTTAACATTAATACACTAATACATGTAATAAATCGGTATTTTCCAAATATAAACACCTTCCTAAAAAAGACCTTGAAACATCAAAATAAATCCCACTGACATTTTCACCTATGTGAATGTCTTCCTATACTAAACAAGCACCTGTGCTTATATCTGAGGTCAGCTAGATTGAGACAGAACATATTAATGAAGGTCTATGAAAGGCTCCTAATCAATGCATTTATGAGCTCTAACTCGACTATCCTAAGTTGACTATATAGCTCATTGGCATAGCATACATTAAGTCTACCGAAAAAATATAGCTATGGTATATCCTACATGGAGAATAAACAAATAAAGAAAATCACCATATAGAAATTTCATGCATACAGAATGACAAGTTTCTTCCAATCAGCACAACAAACTAGTCAAGCCTCCCAAAGAGGAAGATAATCCTTCCATAAAGTCAAACAAAAGATGGGGAGAGAGAATAACAAAATCAAACTAATGTGAGGTTAATTCGTTGGTCTGTGGGTGAAAACTTCGGGTCATTCTTAATATTACAATAGGTATAGAGGACACATTTCTTTCATATTGTGCTTGTGTAATCATAAATGTTAAACTTTTGAGCGAGTTAATTTCTAACATAATAAAGCCAATATGATGAAACTTTTAATATACAACTCTGTCAGTCTTTCTCAAAAAAAAAAAAAAAAAAAGCATGTCAGTCAGCATACAGACCAACGAAATCTTGATTACAATTGTAGTAAATTGTAATCAAGATTTCGTGGTACTTGTAGTAAATTATGTTGTATTTAAGACAATAATAAACGAAAACAGCAATACTGAAACCAAAGAGTAAAACTAAAACAGTTGCTACTGAAGCCCATATAATGAAAAATCAAGGCATCATATGGCCTTTTTTAGCAGTATTCTTGTAATAGCTTGTATTAGACAGTCCAATTCTTATTCACAACCATTTTGATGTTTGATTGTAGCATTTGTAACTAGACTTAATTATAAAATTTGCATAGTCAATATTGTTACTAAACCATATTACTTTTCTAACAAGCAGTTTAGCTTGACTAAACTACTTTTCCTAACTAATCACTTTTCATATTAGAACTATTCGCCTAATTTTACTAATTTATATGTGATGGGACACCGATCCGGAAACATTGATTACGCACACGTATGATCATAGATGATGGAGGATAGCTCAAACCATTGAGAAATTGGGCTTTATCTTATGTTTTTGGATTTAATTTATATGAACTTTTAGTTCTGATTTATTAATTTGATTTTATTTGTTGGGTTTAATTTAATTATTGTTAGGTTTAATTTAATTATTGTTGGGTATTTTATTTAGTATATCATAAGCCCAAATGCTTGTTCTAGTTAGGGTTTTAGTATTTATATCCTACTTTTCTAAATGTTAGACAGTTTTTGATGATTAATGAAAATATTACAGACTCTGCATATCTCCAATTCCCTTTCTTCTCTTTTTTAGCTTTCTTCTTTCTCTAAAGCATCTTTTTTTACTTGCTTTAATTCTTATTATTTATTGTCCCGTATCAAATTTGGTATCAGAGCCAGGGTTTTAATTGTTCTTATAATTAAACGGTCTACATGTTTATGCTTAATCCTAGTTCTGGTTTGATCTAAAAAAAAAAGTTCTATTGTTCTGATTAAAAAAAAAAAAACCACTGTGCATTGTTCACTGTTCACTATTCATCCTCAAAATGCAACAATCTGGAAAACATCAATTACAGTCTGCCTTCAACGCCGATCACAGCCAATACCACCACATCAATCCATAGGTACACGCCGTCAACAACCTGCAGCCACAACAGGTCGTCCACACCAACAGCAGATCTTCGTCGGCGACGGCGCACCCACCAATTTCATCCTCTCCCCACCAGCGGTAGATTAGACATCAAGCAGAGCTTTGTCTTCAACAACCCAAATTAGAGTTACAAACCATTTGCCGCAGCCACCACTAAATTGCACCCTCCAGCAGCACCAGCCGCAGCCACCATAACTTGTCTTTCAGCCCTGGCGACGCCTAAACAACAGTATCAACAGATCAGCAGTCATGCCTCGCCGCCAACAACAACAAGAAGGAAACTCAGCAAAGAGGATTGCAGCACAGAAGTCGTTTGAGGCAAGATTAATTAACCATGCCACGTCAATCGACACGTCAACTATCTGGTCGACGTCAGCCGCCATTTCAGCATAGTCGGCCACGTGACTAGTCTATCACATAAGCGGATTCCGCCACATCATCCTATACTACCTCATCAGCTGCCACATCATCATGTCAGAAATTCATTTCCCTGCTTTTGCCACCTCAGCAGCTATGTTGTTGGTTCCTGCCACCTCAGTCAACATGTCACCAATGACTGCCACCACATATGCCACGTCAACCGGCATTCAATCTGCCATGTCAATGGCAGCAAGCTTCCTCGCCTCAATCTAATTAGTGAATCACTTCATCTTTTAATTTGTTGATTTTTTATCTTTTCTGGTTGTGCAATTGTCATTTAGAGTTATCATTAATATTACTTTTGTGCTAGAAAAAAAAAAAAACAAAAACAAAATTCCCACCTTGCATTTTATCTTTTAACTCTTGTTTATCAACCTCTTTCTTCATTAATATTTAGCAACTAGTTGTTGAGCTTGCTGAAGCTAGTAAAAGTTGTGACCATTATTTGATTAATCATTTACACTTAAAAGGTCCAGTATTGCGTGCTTATAATTTTCCTGGCATAATCTGTTCTTGATTAATCTTCACAAAAAAATAGAAAAAAAAAGATTAGCTTTATTTTTTCTGGGTTGTGATTTTACTTACAAGAACCATTTGTGATCTTAATTCCATTTATAAGTTAGTATAGCATGCATTTGTGTCATGATCATCTAGTGTTCAAGCTTAAGTTTACACTTACCGTAGAATCGACCATTAGTGATACTCTCATGACCATTTAAAGGGAACTGCAAACTTAGGTGATCACCATGTTTAAAAGAATTGAGCGCCAAGAGAGTTTTCGAATAAGGCACTCAAAGACCAATAAATATCACAAGAACAAGCATTATGGACAAGTTCACTCTGAGCGCCACCAGTATGACTATCATTTAGGTTACTCTAAACACGATGACTTTAATGAGCGAGTCTTGAGTCCTAACAAAATAGAAGCCCCCACTTTTGATGGTCGTCATGACCCTTGGATATTTGATATGTGGATTCGTGATATGGATCATTATTTGAGTGGCATAACTTGTCTGATAATAAGAAAGTTAGATTTGTTGAGATAAAGCTTATCGGTGAAGCCAAAACTTATTAGAGAGAAGTTGAAGATTGTTTAGAGATGAGAGGTAAACCTCCTATAACTGATTGGATCAAAATGAAACAAGACCTTCAGGAGAAGTACCTACCCCAGTCTTATAGGAATAAATTCTTAGACCAATGAAACAATTAAAGACAAGGGAATAAGTCTATCAATGAGTATATAACACAGTTTAACGATTACATGATGAGATGTGCCATAAGAGAGAATGAAGCCATGACTTTGCGTAGATTTTATAAAGGCTTGAAAGATGATCTTAGAAGAGAAGTTGTATTTCAAAGTGTATCTACCCTTGACCAAGCTTATACCTTAGTTAAAGACTACAAGTTGGTCACAAAGAATCAGTGGAAGAATCATCAGGACTCTTATAGTATCCCTGTTAGGTCCCAATTCAGAAGTAGTGATTCTTTGTTAGGTGCTCCACCACACAGACCTAATCAGAGTAACTCCCAACTTTATAAGAAAGATAGAGGCAAATGAGTTGTTAATGAAGTGTCTAAGGTGAGTTCAATGGTTAAGTGTACTAATTGTCTAGGTTTTAGGCATATCTCTTTAGATTGTACCTCTAAACCTTTAGCCATCCAAAAATATAAGCATATATGTAAAGAGGAATATTGTAGTGCTGAAGTGTATGAGCCTAATCTTGAGGATTTTAGTGACCTAGATGACGAGGATGTGCAAGAAGAGGTACTTAACACAATAAGCCCACGTGAGCTTGAGAATGACGTTAGGGAAGAGTCTGATATGTCTGCTTTAATAGTAGAAGAAGTTTTAGGAAACTCTTTAGTGGAATCGCCTATAGAGATAAGGTCTTAGAAGAGTCTCATGATATTAGTCCTCCTAAACTACCTGATTCCTCACCCCACATGCTTGGTGTCCAGCACATCATAAGTTTAAAACAACATGTTGAGCTTTCTGACCCCTTACCTCATGCACATGATAAAGAAGATGAAGATAATCCTAGTTTACTTGATTGTGTCCATACCATGTCTACACATGTTTCAAACAAAGTTTGTCTCATTCCACACCCTCGATCATTTAATGTTCATAGTTACAAACCTGATAAGCCTATAGAACACCTTCCCATATCTTCTCACAATAGGATGTCTAAGTCAACTGAGTCGTTACCATGTGGACTTCATAATTTGCATGTTGAGATCATGAAACAAATTCAAGCAAGTAATGAACAACACAAATTTTGAGCTGATTTACTTAAGTATCATGATGCATTTAATGTTGGAGATTATTTCATGATACAAATTAGACCTGAACGGTGTCCTTTGGAAACCGATCATAAATTGCAAGTAAGTAGTGCTAGACCATTCAAAGTGTTGCAAATGATTGAATCAAATAATTATGCCATTAAATTGCCATTAAACTTTGATATTAGCTCTATTTTTAACATAAAAGATCTCATTATTTATAAAATACAACCTATCCTTGATGCTCCTTTTGATACCCCTACCTCATTATCCATATCTTTGGCACAAAAGGAACATACTAATGCTACTTTGAATGCACAAGTTGTTTTTACCAGGGATTATGAACTTCAGCAAATCCCAGTATATGGGCTCGACGACCAGATTCACACTATACTTGGATTATTAGAGAGACATCATAACAGCTTGATCCTTATCTTTGAGAGCATTATTGGAGCTGTCTTGACCTATACTCGACGGGGTCGAGTTCTTCCAACCCCGGGATAATTGATGGGGACACCGAACCGGAAACATTGGTTACGCATGCATATGATCATAGACGATGGAGGATAGCCCAAACTATTGAGAAATTGGGCTTTAGCTTATGTTTTTGGATTTAATTTATGTGAACTTTTAGTTAAGATTTATTAATTTGGTTTTATTTGTTGGGTTTAATTTAATTATTGTTGGGTATTTTATTTAGTGGGCCATAAACCTAAACGCTTGTTCTAGTTAGGATTTTAGTATTTATATCCTACTTTTCTAAATGTTAGATAGTTTTTGATGATTAATGAAAATATTGCAGACTTTGCATATCTCCAATCCCCTTTCTTCTCTTCTTTAGCTTTCTTCTTTCTCTAAAGCTTCTTTCTTTTTCTTACTTTAATTCTTATTATTTATTGTCCCGCATCAATATGTCAAACATAGGAAAAAATGGCCAGCATTTGCAGCATATAAGCAACCACGGTCCACGATCTCCAAGTATCTCTAGAGGTATTAGGAGAACATCATAAACGGGGAAAGTAAACTTAGGCTTTGGTTATGGTCGTGTCACTCTATGTTAAATCATTCAAATTTCCCTGTTTTGGCTCGTTCTTGCAAATTTCATTTTCGAAACCCTTCACTACTCTTATTTCCACCACCAAAGCCACTCTAGAGAGTCAACAATTAAGAGATAAGATGCATGAGGTCCATATTCTATATCACCCCATACTATCACTTGAGATATCACCCATTAGGATTGAATCCCCACTGTGAAATGTTTTCAACATTAAAAAGTCACCCAATAATGCAAATTGAATTCATTCCTTCTCGGGGGCAGTCTTTATCTTGCTTCAATTCCTTCGGTCACTCATAACAATACAATATCTCACCTCAGACTTAACTAAAGGGATCCAATAAAGTTAATCACCAAAGCTCGTAGCTAATGGAAATTACGAGATTCAAGATCTTGATTTAATTCCTTAAGCAAACTAAATACTCCATGTCAATTTAGCAACAGAAGCAAACCCTTAATCAAGTATCATGTAACAAGCAACCAATATATTAAAAACCTCATCTTTACCGAAACAAAAGCAAGAATTCAACAAGAATCTAATACCAGCAAATCAAATACTAACCTCCCATCAAACAAAGCATCGAAAACGAAAGAAACCAAGTGATGATCAGGATTTGAAACATCAATTTCAACCTTTAAAGTATCTTTATGAACATTGACATCATTCCTAATCCTCTTTGCATTCTGATGATCAACAAAAGGAGCCGGCTCCAGCTGAATTGGCAGTGCAGTAGAAGCAGCAGTAGTAGAAAAACCCACACTAGGCCTAATTACAGGAGACCACCCACTAGCGGGTTGATAATGACTGGTATAATAAAAGGGTTGGTATTGGTAATTGTGATTTGCATAGTTGCGGGAATGGTATGGATGGGAGTTGTAGTAGGAGTGAATTGGAGGTGGAGGGTGTGTAGGATAAGGGTAAGATTGTGGTGGTGATGAGGTTGTTGGTGGTGGTTGTTGTATGGTGGTGTAGTGATTTTGATGCGGTGGTGGGGGAGGAGGAGGAGGAGAGACGGCTTCTCCAGGATGATAATAGTAAGGTGGTGGCGGTGGCGGAGGAGGTGGATGGGGGTGATAAAAGGTGGTGGTTCTTCTACTATTGCTCCATGAAAGTCCCATTTTTTGGGTGGGACAGAAGTGGAGGGGGTGTTGAAAACTGGAATGCAGAGTTTTGTGTTGTTGAAGAAATGGGTACGAGAGTAAAACTGTTGACAGTTTTTGGGCAAAACCCACTTAAGTTCACCTCCTGTGTTTCATAAATCCACAACTAAGCCCTTGTGTTTTTCAAATGAATACTATTTTTCAAAATTAATTATTTTTTTACACAATTAAGTTGTAATAATAATAATAATAATAATAATATATTATGAGACCCGTATATAATATTAATATTGAAAAAAATTCAAACCAAATGAGAAAAATAAAAACCTATGGTAAACAATGAGGAGTGTTTTCGATGGTAAACAACAATTTATAATTTTATCCTTTAAATAAAATTTATGGTTGTTTTTTAATATTAATAATATTTTTAAAAAATTTATTAATTATAAAAAATAATATTTTTAATAATAATAATAAACATGTCTGATCCAAGTTTAAGTGAGTCTGGTTGCAACACCATACTTAAGAGCTTTGGGGCCCTTTTAAATGTCAAGTCCAAAAGCCTTGGGTTTTGATATCGGACCCAAGAGACTCGGTCCCGGACCCAAGAGCCTTAAGTCGAATGGGGTTGCACAACCCAAGTGATTGGGTGTGCATGGTTGCAACGCCGAACCCATTAGCCTTGGATCTGAACAACATACCTAAGAGACTTGGGTCTTGACGTCATACCCAAGAGCCTTAAGTTCGAATATCGAACCCCAAAGCCTTGGGTCAGGCGAGGCTGCAAGACCCAAAGAACTTGGGTCTGCACCATGCCACACCCAAGTAACTTGGGTCACAGTCCTTTGCAACACCAAGTTTTTTAGGTCTGAAAGAGCATGTCAAACCCAAATTAATAACAACAACAACAACAACAACAACAATAATTGATTTTATCATTCAAATCAAATTTTTATTTTTTCAATAGTAATAATATTTATTTTAAATTTAATAAAATTTATTATTTTTCTTCAATAGTAATAATATTATTTTTTCAAATTTATTAATGATAATAATAATAATAATAATAATAAACTCGCCTGACCCAAGTTCTTATACTTTTTAATCCTTTCAAATTAAATTTATGGTTTTTCTTCAATAGTAATAATATGTTTTCTAAATTTATTAATGATAATAATAATAATAATAATAATAATAATAATAATTTTTAATTTTACCCTTCAAATCAAATCTATGATTATTTTTTAATATTAATAATATTTTTCTCAATTTTATTAATTATTATATTAATAATAGTAATAGTAATTATAATAATAATAATTATTATTATAATATAAATAATAATATTTTTAATATTAATAATAATATTAAACATGTTTGACCCAAGTTTTTAAGTGGGTCTAGCTGCAACGCTAAACCTAAAAGTTTTGGGTCCCTTTTAAACGTCAAGCCCAAGAGGGGCTGCACGACACAAGTAGCTTGGGTCTAACTACAACGCTGGACTCATTAGCCTTAGGTCCGCACATTGAACCTAAAAGCATTGGATCAAGTGGGACTATAAGACCCAGGGAACTTGGATCTGCATCATGTCACACCCAAGTAACGTGGGTCAGTCGCCCCTTTCCAGACCCAAAAAAAGGTCTGGAAGGGGATGCTAGACCCAAATTAATAATAATAATGATAATAATAACAACAACAATAATAATAATTGATTTTACCCTTCAAATTAAATTTATATTTTTTCAATAGTAATAATATTTTTTTCAAATTTAATTATATTAATTAATTTAATATTATTAATAATATTAAACTTATCTGGCCTAAGTTTTTATAATTTTTAATTTCTTCAAATAAAATTTATTGTTTTTCTTTGATGGAAATAATATTTTTTAAAAATTTAATAATAATAATAATAATAATAATAATAATAATAATAAACTCGCCTAACACAAGTTCTTATACTTTTTAATTCTTTCAAATCAAATTTATGATTTATCTTCGATAGTAATAATATTTTTTTTTCAAATTTATTAAAGATAATAATAATAATAATAATAATAATAATAATAATAAGAAGAAGAAGAAGAAGAACAATAATTTTTAATTTTACTCTTCAAATAAAATATATGGTTGTTTTTCAATATTAATAATATTTTTCTCAAATTTATTAATTATTATATTAATAATATTAATATTTTTAATATTATTAATAATATTATTAAACATGTTTGACTCAAATTTGAGTGAGTTTAACTGCAACGCCAAATCCACGAGCGTTGGGTCCGGACATCAGACCCAAGACATTTGAATCTGGCTTGACCACCTGACCAAAGATAAAAATTAATTTATTTTTTATTTTTTTTGCTTTAAATTAATTTTTTTTATATTTTCAAATTATTTTAATGTATTAATATTAAAAATAAATTTCAAAATAAAAAAATATATTATTTTAATATATTTTCAAATAAAAAAGTATTTTTGAACAAAAATTATATCCGTAACAACCATAAAATAGAATTTTTATTGAAGGAATAACAAATTCATAAACATGAAAAATAAACTATTTCTATGGGAAGATATAATTTTTAGATCTAAAACGTTAAATTAGATTTTTGTGATTGTTTGTTTTTTATAAATTATTTATACTTCGTTTATAAATATTTTTTTGACTCATGGTATCATGCTCCAGCGCTTGGGGCATGCAGTCTTACTATGCCCAAGCAAAATCTGAACTGACACTTTTGTTTCCAATCATTTTTTTCAATGTCAAATACATCCCATGAAAAACACAACTCCACTCCACTGTATGTTTAGCAAGTTTTGTGATAAAGATAACTCTGTCATTATACTGCTCTAATCCACAATAACATGTATGAAAGAACAAAATTATTTTATAATTTTCCATCTTTTTCATTATTTTGCTTCTCGTCAGGAATTAAGTTTATGTCAGAACTCGAAAGAAAAAAGATGGTTAGTTGCATTAAATAACTAATGTGAAATTAAATACCGTTGATTTTTATTTCTCTTTTATTTTTAAATTTTTTTATTTTAATATTATTAGTGGGTCTCATAATATAAACTATTTTTTTTTAATTTGAATTGTGTATGGAATTTGAAAACACATTTGTTGAATTTACCTAATTAAAAACGTAAGGGTTTATTATATATATTTATGAAAATCCAAGGAGCGATTGGAGGGAGTTATCTTCCCACCAAATCTAGAATTAATTAGCCAATAAATTATTATAAATCAAAAATAAGAAAATAGGTGGTGGAGTATCTAGGAAAGTTAAAGATTTTTTTCAAAAGTTAAAAAGCTAATATTGAGATTTAAATTCAATAATAATAAAAAAACTATTAGATTAATTTCTTGAAATTGTTATTACTGTTAATTAGGCCTTGAAAAATTTGTGGTTTGCGTAGGATGGTCGAAGAAAATCCATCTATTTGGTCATTTTCTTATCATAGTCAAACTTACTAAATTAGTAATACTTAAATGGAAACTTATTTTAATTGTTTACAATAAGTTAAAAATAGAAACTGAAGGTTAATATATTAGGAGATTTAATTGATTTTTAATTGTTTTTTATCTTTTATGGTAAAAGATATTTTTAAACCAATTAGCATATTGGCATAGACTGATTTTTCTTGGGATAATTTTAGATGCCATTTAAAATGTCAAAAATAGATTTTAAAAAATAAAAATATATTTTTTTATGCGTTTCCGAGCAAGAAATATTTTAAAAAACAATAACTACCACACTCCCAAACACCCTCTAATTAATAGCATAGTTTATATATCGACAATAATGTAATTAAAAAATTAATATATTTTTCCCCAAAAAGTTAAAAAAACAAATAAAGCATATTTTATTAACTATCATAACAATTTATTGGAGTTAATTGATTCTTAACAAGCATCTTAACAACCCTTTAGCCAAACCATGATTCTATTTTATCTATGAGAATTTTTTCTTTTCAGTGAATCTAGCTATTGTAAGTGTTTGTGATGTTTAGTATTAATTAAATTTTTATATGATTTAGAACTTTATTCCATTTCTTATTTTCTTGTATTCTAACATATCATTAGTTTTTTTTTAGACTAAGGTCCTATCATATTCTCTTGGATATAGAGTGTGTATTTTCCTATAATATAACATTTCAAAATAAATGAACGACAAAGATTTTAGTAGAAATTTTTTTTAATTAAAATTTTAAATTAAAGGTTTGTTTGGTATAACTTTTGTAAATTGATTTAACTTGTTTTTAATTCCTTATCTTTTAAATCATAGAAAATTCATAAAGATATTTAATTATAAATAAATTTTCACTTAAATTAAAATTTTGATTTAATCAAAATTTTAAACTTTTATTTTATGAATTCTAAATTAGACAACGTCTTTTTTAAAAAAATAAATATATTTAAATAATTTTTACCAAACATATTTCTAACTTAAAATCATTTCAAGTCCTCTCTTTTTTTTCTTTTCATATCTCCTCTCTATATCTCTTTTTTCTCAATAAAAATACATTTTTTAAAATCTAGTTTGAATTATCATATGCTAGAAAAAAGCTTGTGACAACCACTTTATTTATTTTGTTTTTTTTATGTAGTTGAGGTATTTCTTAACCTTTTTATTTAAATCCTACCATTAATGTCTAACTTTTTCAAATCTGATTTGTATGTATAATTCTTTTCTAGATATATGTTTGATGTCTCAAATTCTAGGATATTAGATTCTTTAAATAAATATTATTAGATTCTATCTTGTTATTTGGAAGGGATTGACATTCATTGGTAGTGTTAGGTGATCGAAAACTTTCATCAATATGAAATGATAGTGCAACCTGTTTCCTCACTAATCTATGATAGCGAAGACTCATCCACATGCATGATTTGAAAAAAAAGGTCTTATTTAAAAAAAAAACTAATTTGGGAAGTTCAAAGAGCTCTATTAGTCAACCATGAAAAAACTACACATTACCTAAAAGATCATGATTCATCAACATCGTATGGATCTTGTCAAATTTATTTTACTATAACAAATGTATATAGAGTTTTTTTGTTTTGTTTCAATTTGATGTTTATAAAATTACTTCCTCTCTAAAAAAATATTTTACATTTTTGTTATAAGTGATTTATAAGAAATAACTTTTGAGTTATCATTTAAAATCAAAATCATACCTAACAAATTGTAAGTCATTTTTGTTAGAGTAAAATAAAAGTATGATTGAGATCTTATCTAATAGTTTAAATTATTAAGTGAGATGGTTTTTTGACATGGTATCAGAATCTTGATAACCAAACGGTCTCGAGTTCGAATTTGAACACCCTTATTCTCTTAATTAATTGCACAAGGTAGTGTGAGTATGTTCAAGTTTCAAGCTCAAATAGCTTTCACTTGAAAGGATGCGTTAGAAAGTAATATAAAACTATTATTGCGACCTCATCTAACAGCTTAAGCTATTGGATAAAATGGTTCTTTCATAATTTTTAATTAATTATTGCATTTTATATATACTTTAATGTTTTTTTATATAGAATATCTAGAAAAGAAAACGATAAATCAAGATAAATTATATATATATATATAAAAAGAGAGAACCACAAGTTTTAGATATGTAGGCAAAGTTATAAAAAGAAGTCAACGAGACAAAAGTTTGAAAGTAAAGGATGTTGGGTTCCTGAATATCATACACGCAGCGGAAACAATAAAACAAAAATATTCAAGATTCCTTAGGATCATGTTAGACAGATTTAAAGTTATTTAGGGATTTATTACTTGAAGATTTGATCTTCTTCAACTTCGAATAATTCTTTAAAGGCTGAGTTGTTGAAAACCACAAGTCGTCCAATTGTCCGGCTTCCAACGGTAACCTACACGAACCACCAGTGAGAAATCTCTTAAATTCTCATTTAAGAGAGAGTGATTGTTATGCCTAAAATGTTAGCTCTCTATTTTGTGACTTACATAGTTTTTCTATCTAACGGACAACAACAACTAAAAAATAAAATGCACAACTTATTATTTATAGGAAAATTTGAAAAACCTTATGAATTGATAAATTATCAAATTGCGCCTTTGAATAATATCCATATATTAATTTAGAACAATTTTAGAAATTAACTCAATCAAGTCCTTACTTGATTTTTCTTGGTCTAGAAATATAATCCTTATATTAATTATATTCTAATCCTGAATTTGTAAAATATATTTTAATCAAGTCATACTTAATTAAATCATCTCAGTTTAATTTATGAGCAATAGTTTTTAATATGTGTGACCTATTAGGTTGCTAATATGTTGGTCCAAATATAAATTATAATTCTAATTAAATAGAATTAAATAAATTAAAAATTTTAATTTATTATCAATTCAAAAATTGATTAATTTATATTTGAAGATCAGGTGCATCATCTAGCAACGTGTCATGATCCTCTAAATATTAGAAAAAAATCATTAATGATTTGAATTAACCTTTTAGTGACTGATTTCTTAGTGTAATTAATATCCTTTCATTAATAATATATTTTTTTTAACATTAAAACATGTAGTATGTATGTCATGCTAAATCATGTTTATTCTTTACATAATAGTCATTGATCGTTTGAATAAGATTTGAAACTCTTTTTAAATCTCATTCCACTTTGGGGTCAATGATTTATTAGTCAATATTATTTGAGAACAAATAAAATATTTTCTCTATTTCACCTAAGGTAATGAATTCTCTTTTGATCACTTAAATTCCTTCATATAATTCATGTTATATACAATGTCTGCTCCTTCATTACTTTGATTGAGATAACATGTACCAAGATTAAAGCATAATATTCTCAATATAAGGTAACTTAGTAATTTCAAATCTAAGAATCATTTATACAACCTTCATGTGAGTCTTTCCATAGAAATATGTGATTTCTTCATATAAATTTTTCATGCGGCTCAGTTCAGTGTACATGTCTTATGAGAAGCACCTAGATATTAATTTTAGTATCCATTATACCTCAACTTATGAAAAATCAAGACATGTTAGTGAGATTTAAAACACTTAAATCACTTATTTAAAACTTATTTTTTCAGGAACACGTCATTAACACTTCATTCCTACCTTCCTTCCTTTTTTTTTTGATTAATTAATCACAAGATTCACAACCTTAATTGAAAATAAAAGTGATATGAAATAACATTCAATTTACAATTAATTATGAATATGAAACTCATGCAAAGAAGATTGTTAGAATATTAAGTACTTAAAGACATCAAGCTCTTAATTAATTCGGATAGGTTGAAGAGGAAAACGAAGACTAGCATTTGTTTAATTACAAAGCAAAACCTTCATTGCCCCAACTTGCCAGTCATTTGTTTGCTATCATGTATTTCAGGGTCTATTATGTCCCATCATATTTTAGCTTCTAACAAATTTGTTAAAGGGCCTATTAAAAATATTCTTGATCACCACCTCATTTTGGATAACATTACTTTATAAGCTTATACCACAAGTAGTATGAAAAAATTTAAATGTAACAAAAATTATTCAGACTGTAGATAATTATTTGATATTATTATTAAATTTGGTTTAGTATGTCAACCTTAAAATCAAATTTAGTTTAATTGATAGGTTAACCAATAATAAAATTGACAAAAAAGAATGAAATTGACAAAAAAATCTCTTGACCCGATTCTTTATCTAGCCCACGTTTAAAATTAAGTTATGTGAAAAATGCTTCTATATAACCTAGTCAACTTGGTCAGTCCAAAAAATGAACGTGTATTGCTTATTGCCACTCTAGCCCAGCTAGATTTTTATAGGTCAAATTCTTATTTTGTTGATCGAAGAGAGCATGAACAAGATTTCATTTCTTGTGGTGTATTGTGGCCTCCACTATTACTCGCCAAACTCACACCAAATTGAACAAATCAAAAGACCATGTTGCAACTCTCTTTAACATTGACATTAGATATTTTAAGGTCACCTTCCCTAAACCTAGTGTTGAAAATGAGATTCAACAAACAATTAACATGCAAGAAGGAAATGCATATATGATAAATAGCAGAATATCTATCAATTATGTGCACACTTTCTTGCATGTTGTGTGAAACATCATGTTGTTTATTATACTTTGTTTGTTGACTCATTATACAATGTTGAGATGTACAAAAATACATACACTCTTCTATTCAATCATTTACTTAATGAATCACTATGAAATGTATATATTGGTCCTAATATAGAACTAGACCCCTTGAAATGGAGAATTGGTTAAGGTCGAAGAAGTTCCACTTGATTGTATGACAAGATAGATACAAGAGAGGGAAAAACCTAATATAGATGTAGCATATGTAGTCAAAGATGACATAATATAAAAAATTTCCAAACAGGATAACATATGTGAACATTATTAAAAGAGTTCAGACACTTGTTTTTTTTTTTTTTTACATTTATGTTATATTCTATTGTTTGAATATTAATAACTGATTGAGAGTAGTTTATAGTTTATATCTTACATGTTTGCATTGATACTTTATGATGCCATGTATTAGGGGTGGTGCTTTATGTTCATATGGAGTTTATCAATACAGTGGATTCCATAACTAATATGCTAATGACAACAATTTCATTATAGTTTTTATTAATAGGTCGATTTTATGATTGCAGAACGATCACACATTGTAGGCTATATAGACAAGACATGTAAGTATAATTTTTTATTATATTCAATTATGTTAATATTGAATTGTATTCATAGTATCATAATCATGCTAATAATTATCTTTTTTTGCTTGTTTAATATGCCAATAATAAGATTTATTATCATTAACATATGTAGATGATTTTGCATAAATGTGTGTTGTCATATTAGAAGACTCTGATTGTATTCTTTTATATAACTAGGGGTTTATACTTCTTGCAAACCTATACCGATAACTATGTCATATATGCATGATAATAGTCAAACAAGTCGGTGGTTGTTTGCTTCTTTTACAGGTATAATGATAGAAACAAAGTGTTTTGAATTTTTATATTTCATTTATTATTATAAAAATATATATGATCGTTCACTAATCATGTACATGTTTTTTCTTATAGCTATAGTCCTAAAAGCATCTGCATGTGAGGCGTTTTCAGGTTAGGGATGACCAAATGTTAGATAAAACTTTTGGGCTGTCACTCCTATTAGGATTGAGGTAATATATATTTTGAAATAGATTTTCATTAGCACATAAATTATAATTAGATCAAACATGTGATATATTTATGGTTTGTAATGCCAAGTGGCATGGGACTAGGATATTTATATATAATCCAATTAATATTCTATTATTTTATCATAGTGAGTTGGATAGACAACAATCTCATTATATATAAGTTACAAAAGTTTTTCTAATGTTTTTTTAACCTTGACTGTCTTGTCTGCACACCCTTTACATAGTCTCTTTTTATGTCAAATTATTTATAATAAAATGTTTTTTTTTTTATGTATAGGTTGAGTATACACCTTACTTAAAGGATGAGCTCTTAGATGCTCTTAAAGTTTGTAAAGATTTAGGGACACATGGACATTAGTGGTCCCTTTGATATTTTTATTTAGGTGGTAGAGTTGTGTTACTTCAATCATGTTATGTGACAATTCACGTGGTAGTAACACATTCCAATTGACATCAACATAAATGATGAGCTGCATGTAATTAGTCATCACGATAAAAATAATAATAATTAAAAGGTAATACATCAACATTATGTCTCGAAGTGGCATGCATGGTAGGGAGAATTTTATAAAGGTACATCTTGTGACTTTAGTTGATGCTTGGAGTAGGTTGAAGTACGAGCCCTAGACATTGCAAATTAATAGAATTGTATGCATTTATTATTTTTTTCAGTAACATATTATAAATAATGAGTTTTATATTTTATATATGGATTGATACATGTCATGTTAATATTAGGCTGAGATAAACTTACACGAGAATCAACGAGCTACTAGTATGGTTCATAAGGCCACTGATAATGTACATCATGCCCTAACATCCAATTGATTTCGTGCTTGCCACTCTACTCTTGATTCAATCAGAGAGGCATCACATCTAAATGATATCATAACTGAATATGCACCCAGACATACCCATGACATGTGGTAGATGAAGCCATTCCATCAAAAAGCAACAGGCTTAGATATAGTTGGTTTATATATTATAGTATTAGTTGTATATATTTGTTATTTTTTAATGATGAGTTTATATTTTATTTTACTTGTATTTGATTCTACTTTTATAATTGTTTTAGGCTTGCCAATTTGAGGCATTATTATTGTTGAACAAATTATGAATTTTCATGTAAACAATAATTATGTGAGAGAGACAATAAAAAAAAATGACAAGAGGGATTGTTTAGGATTTGGATCGAGGATCTAGGGTTTAAGATTTGAGTTTTTGGTTTGGATTTTGGTTTCGGGTTTGAATTTTAGTTAGAGTTAGGGCTTGGTTTTAGAATTTTGAATTTTATTAGGGTTGACTGAATTAAATAGGGTTGCAATTTCAGGGTTTTCGTTGCTGTAACCATAGCCTATTAAATATATTATTTTTAAAAAACTTTTCTGGTACGTGCATCTTTCCTACAATTTTCTTCTGGGCAAGTGTCATTCTTAAAAAAACATTCGACAAACTGTTAATTTTCAATGTTGATAGCCGATGAAACATCTCATGTACGTGTATTCTTCAACTTCTTCCTCTTCCATGATATCATCCTTGACAATATAAACATAAGAGTGAAAGTATTTAACATCAAAATGGTACGTACTGAACCAATTAGAGAAGCAAGAAAAGAGGCTACACTGATACATTACCATTCTTTAGCATACATGTCGTATTGTGATAACACAATCTGTAATTTTCAAGACACATAATTAATTAAAAAGCAAGACAAATTGAAATTAATGTTAAAGATGTGGACAAGAAAACAAGCTTTGATTTTCATTAACCACCCAACACAAACTATATAAATTCAATGGAAAGTCAACAAAAACTAGGCCTGGGTTTCTTGCAGACCGATATGCAGCCTCTTTGATGATCCCTGGAAATTCTATTCTTAGAATAATCCCTCAGATCCTCAAGGCTAATATATTTCTGCTTGACCATCCTAGAGAAATCAGCTCCAGTGTCATGCACCCAAATGTAAAGGTGACGTGCTTCATCATAGTAATTTTGCTCTTCATACCTCCACTACTAGTACTGCCACTCCTATTAGGCATGTAGGCTTTGTATATGCTCTTGCATTTTAGTCTCTTAGAAGAACAAGGCTTCAACGTATGCACCTTTTTCAGTATTGATCCAACCCTTCTCTGCAGTTCAATTGGCCTGTCACTCAAGTTCAAGACTCTGCTTTCAAATCCTGATGTCTGTGTATGATCATGACAGCCATTGATGCAGCCCCTAAGAGGAAAGATGCTGAAACCTGCTAGTTTTCCTCTCAGGGTCTCGAAATGTTTGGTCACCATGAAATCTGACAAAAAGATATTTAGACCCGTTCACTTAGCTAGGTTTGTGCTTCATATATAAGCATATATATAGTACCAGAACTTTTTTTTGTTTGTTTTTTAGGTTTTGGCATAGAATGGATGGATGTGATGCTTAGATTGCAGGGTCCTAGCCTTTCACGGTGGAAATGGTAGGACCTAACCACCACCAAAGTTGAACACAAGAAGACAACGGGAAAGCTGAAATATGGCAACAAAAACTTGTAAAATTACCATATCTGGCTTTCCTTTCGTTTGTTAGAGAAAGTAAGAAAAATAAAGAGAGCCAATGGAACCCATAATGCATTTAAATATTTTCATGATGAGACTGCATATGATCTCGCTTCACCTTTCACCTTTCATAATTGGAATTGCTTTTGGATTTCCTCCTGTTCAAGTCTCGAACAAACTTTTCTAATCCCCTAAAGCATTTTAATATGTGAAAGTGTTACCTTTGATTTTGGATCTCAACATACAATATGGGGACCATGGCTTCTAGTAGGAAGTTGTTCAATAACATGTTGGTCGGGACGATACAAATTGCTGCCTAAACAGATAACACCACCTCCAACTATGCTATCAAACAGTACTTCCTATCATCTGTAAACAATGGTGTTTACTGTTCACCAAATGCCACAACTTCCAGGGAGCACTTGATTTTACCTTGACCCACAATACGGATCGTATCCAACAACCGCATCATTTAAGCACCAGGAATCTTCTATCCTTTATCAATCAATTGTTTTGTTAGTGCTTGGTCACATCAGAGGCTATCTTCGTCTCCTGCTAATTTGGAATTATGGGTTCTTTTCTCCTCTGTTGTTGGTCTTTTGGTGGCTCATTAGGCTTGCAATGTCGTCTGTTTTGCTCTTGTTGATCAGCTGCGTTCTTGTGAGTTTCTGCATGGTAGCGGCTTTAGCTTTCTTGTTCATGGCCCTCTTTTGGCTCTTTGGTTAGGCTTGGCACCTTCTCTCTGACTAGGTTTCTAGGCTAACCAAATCAGTTTGTTCCCCTGCGGCTTGCATGCCTTTTTCTTGGGAGTTTGTTCCCCTTTTTCAAGTTTCAAAGGGAGCCTGTTCCCTCGTGTATTTGCATGTATACGTTGTTCTTGCTGGTTCTCCAGCATTGTCACTTTTGATCTAATTTATATACTTACATTTGATCACAAAGAAAAAAAACCTCCTTCCTCTAAATGGTGATGCTGGTAACCCTTTCCATCCAAAAAGACCCTTGAATTTAATATCAGTTGGCATGGCAGTTCGGATTCTTTTTAAAGTGTATTTGGATCGAAAAAACATCATGAAGATATCAAAACCATAAAAATAAGAACACCTAATGGGAGACTGGATACTGAAAAAACCGCCACTTACGCAAGCGGAAGGGAAAATACAGATACTTCAGAAGACAACACAAAGATGCAGCAAAACGCATTAGAAACAATGATTTCTTTCATTCTTCGGTGATTTTTTAATCCCATTAGAGAAGACAGCTCATTCAACACTATTTTAAATGCCGCCGATCAGCCACTTCAATCCACACCTACAAATTTGTTTATTTTTAACCTTCTTTTCTTTTTCTTTTTGTAAAAGATAGGACTGTACAGATATGCGAATAACAAATGACAGGCACTTAATGGTGAGCTATTAAATAAGAGCATTGCCCATCAAAAAGGTAGGAAAAGAATTTACACGAATTATGAATTTCATTTTTCATGCTTGTCTTCAGATGGGTCTATCTTGATAATAAGAGGCTGGTTCAGATTAACAGGAATATCCGCCACAATAGTTAATTGTGACGAGGCCAATATGAAATCTAGATCTTCATTTTCGGCCAAAGCTTTATCCAAAGCAGACTTGGCGACTTTAGTAACACAAAAGATTAGAACCACTGCAATAAACAAATAAATAAAAATGTAAATACAGTCAGAGTTCAGACAAGATAACAGGACAAACTAAGGTTGTCATTAGATTTCAAATTGAAGTAATCCATGATATACAGCCACAATGCCTATTCAATTTCTCTCAATCTAGTTTGGGATTAAGACTTTGTTGTTGCTGCTGCATTCAAATTCTCTCAACGCAACTATCTAACATTCATAAATTCAAGGACCACTTTTCGAAGGTTGAAAGAAAATCACTGGTCAGTTCAAGTTTTACTCACATGCGTCAAAAAGATAGTTTTGAAGTAGAGTTTCATATATAAAAATTCTTGTGCACTTTTTTTTTGGCATTGGTTACTTTTTTTCTCCTTTTGTTTCACAACATTTTCTTCATCAGGTCATCAAATCACTACGTTATTCCCACTCAATTATCACTTAATCGGTGATTAGATGCAGACAAGGAGACAGCCACACAACACAAAGTTAAGTTCATTTGACTTATCGATATGCATTGACAATTGCTAACTACTTTATACTACCATAAGTTTCTTCATTGTCCTCAAAGGTCAAAGTCTCAAGCCACATGGCTGTAGGATCCAACTTGTTAAACAAATCCCATGTAGTTATTTTAACCGGCACTTCACAAAGTTGACATTTTCAGTAAACAAGCCCCAACAAACACAGGAACAACTTTCACTGTGTCCACTTCTATTTAGCTCCTTCCATTTATATTGAAAATCACCAACTCCTTTGAGTACCATTATCTCCCCATTGTTCTCAAATCTTGAACAAAATGGCTACATAATCAAAATTGCTAACTGAATCCTGAGTAATTATAATTGGCACTTAACAATTAATGGTGATGTTTTCACTAGACTGGGCATTAATTTTTTTTAAGACCATTAAAACCTCTCCCCATGGGAACTCGGAAGAAGAAGAAAACGTTTTCAATAGACAAGGCATTAATTTTTTTTTATGACCATTCAAACCTCGAAGAAGAAGGAGAAGGAGGAGGAGGAGGAGGAGGAGGAGGAAAGACGCATGTTGGCATGTCATTGCAACTTACCAGATACAAGAAGGCCCAATATGATAAACACCTACATCCACAGTAAAAGAGCCACAAATATATCAGACTACAGATGAAAAAGATGACTCAGAAAATGACTCAAAAAGTTAGGAGCATATATGAAACTCCAGCATATATGAAAAAAATAGGGTCCTTACCCAACGAGTAGTTGAAAACTCACTCCACCCATGCGTCACATCAGAAAGATCCTTGAGAGTTGTTCCAATGTATACGAAAGCAAGTGTTATTGGCTGTAAGAAATACCATGTTAGATACAGTGGCATGACTCTAACCAGTACTACCTTCTCAATTAAATTCTTTCAGGAACATCTCGTGAGCTAACATAATAAGTAATTAATGACATTTCAAGGAAGAATTGACAACAAAAGAAAAACCTTAGATTTCCACATTTTTTAAACCAATTTTTCTTTGTTTTCTGGATTTACACGGAGACAAACTAGCCAGTAATTGAAATGTTTGGTCCATAAACTTCACATCGCTCTAGCTTAATAAAAGCACTAAGCATAACAATTGTTAAAACAAGTCATCAAGTACCGCCCACAGTAATACGTCAGTTCTTCTATGGGCTGGGACTCCCTCCCTTTGGTCATAATCTTCACACCAAATAATCTTTCAGTGCACATGTCAGGAAAAAACGTTGCAAAACATGCTTCAGAATTTATACCAAATGGGGGGCAATCAAAGAGGAGACCACATCACTTCAACATGGCTCAACAGGCCCATCAAGCACCCACGCCATCTTTCAATTTATTCACAAGAAAATGAACATCTTTTTTTAAATACATATTTGGCATTTCATAGCAAAACTTTAGCATCACTGCAGAATTTTAAATACACAAAACTTTGGTATCACACTGCAGTATTTTAAATACATGTCATTTCATAAGCAAAACTTTTGCATCGCACTATGGCATGAAGATAAATTCAGAGAGTACTGCTGGATGAGTGAACATACCATCATTCCTATCCAGGAAGCCAGCATGTATTCCCCTATCGGAACAGGAGTGACAGAAAGCAGGTAATTCAGCATGTTAAAGGGCAGTAAAGGAACAAGTCGTAGCAGCAGAACAATCTGTGCAACAAATTAAGAAAGTTTAGAGATTTCATAGAAGAGATACAGCAAAATTAGAATTAAATGGACAGGAAAGAAAAGGAAAAACATGGAACCTGCAAATATATGTCGAAACAAAATCACTGGAGTTTTGAGGATCAATTAAGAAGTACACAAACCTTGAAGCCAGACTTCTGAATTGCAATTGCAACTGACCTAAACTTCGGATAATCCTTCAACTTAGAGACAACGAAAGATCTCCCAATCTGAAGGCATCAGAATAAGATATAAATTAAACACTCACTTGCAGTATCAAACATAGAAAAGCTAATAAGAATTAAACACCAAAAAGAAATGAAAGTACATAACAAGAAATACATTGTTTCCTTTTTTTCTCAAGTCATTAATGGTATTCTATAAACAACAAAAGTAAGCTTAGATGAGCGAGTTAGCATAAGATTCAAGAACAAAAAGGCACTCATCTTCTCCTTCTATGAATATTATACTGCTGAAACTAGGAAGTATATACCATTGTAAGAGTCTAATAGCTTACCGTTCTTCCTAGAAGAAAAGCTGCCCCGGCACCAATGGTGGCACCAATAGAATCAGCAACAAAGCCCAGTGGCAACCCAAAAAGATATCCACCACCAAGCTGAAATATGGAGACCAAGTTACAAGAGAGCTATAGATTATACATGCAAAATTTTCTTCCATGACTGCTTGAAGATATGCAGGTGGAGAAAGAGCAAAGTCAAAGAATTGGGAGTTCGGAAGTTAGAGAACAAAAAAAGGGCAGATAAGACAAAATAGAAAACAATAGAATGAAATAATTGATTATTTAAAATATTAAGAAAAGATAACTAAGCAGGCAAAAACACCAGAGAGATTATCAATACTTACAGTAAGCACTGCTGCAGGAACAGCCAAGACTGTTAGAGGAATATATGCAACGGCCCTGTAAATTACTAAATAAAAGTGAGATGGAAGGTCAATTGTTTTCATGTACTTTGTGACAGTGCGGAGTGGGGTGGGTAGGTTATAAACACAAAGGTTCAAGTGATTGATTACAAGCTGAGAAATCGAGAGGCAAAGGGTTTCCCAACGAATAAGTATAGGAACTATTTATGGCCATGCACAGTCAGCTAAGGAAATCGAGGTAAGCAATTTAAAATCCAGTAAATTAAAAAGTGCAAGGAACATTGGGTATATAAAATTGACTTACAGTACGAGAGGACCCCAAGGTCCAAGATCCTGCTCAACCCATAACAAGAAATCCTTCAAAATCTGCAAGGAAAACCTCTTTAGTCAATACAAATACACAATTTCAAGCATATACCATGCACACTCATTCATTATCAGCGCAATGTAATACTATAGGCCCATCATCCATAGTTCTTCAGCCAAAAGTGCTAGCCGGGGTCACTTTTACGATCACAGGACATAGACACCCAATGCAAGAGACTTGGGGCATGACACATTGTAAAAAACATACAAAACATCCACTTAAGTAAGGCAACAACGAATCTAGTAATTCAGAACAAAGTCCTGTCACTGCAACAGATCTTTACCACATTCCCCACATGAAAATTAACAACCACACAGAGATGATAGCAGAGAGAATAGAGATTGCATTACAGTTACATACTTAAGTAAGAAAAACCTGAATCAATATGCAACCTTAACCAAAATAACAAAACACACATTTTCATTTGTCTCTTATCAGCCCACAACAAATCCGGGGAGTGTCCCATTAGTTTAAACACTGAATAAAGAATCAATTTAGTTCAAAATTATATATCGCTACATGGAAATGAAACCGGGGTACGATCACATTGCACAGAAACACACTCCATTAAGTTCAATTTCAAAGACAGACAAGCAAAACCATAACTGTACCTAAAAACCCACAAATGCATCCTCACCAGAAACACCAAACAACCCTAAAACAGAAAACCACAATACGCTATGAATCAACCAAAAACTCCAAATCAAAATCAAACACAAAAGAGGAAAAAAACCCACATCATAAAAAAAAAAAAGTAAAAGTGAGAGAAACCCGGATGGAAAAATGGAACCTTTTCAACAGGGAGAGTGAAGAAGCCGAAAACAGCAGCGGCAATAAGGAGAAGAAAGAAAGTGATCCTAAGAAGAGAACCCCATGTAAAAGCAGCCATCGAAGAGGAAAGCCTGAAACGCCAACGTCGACACTCTTCGTCGTCGTTTTGGCAATCTGATATTGCTTGCTTCAACGACAAGCGAGCTCTCAATCCTCCAAGATTTGCCAGATTTCTTGTCGTTTCCTGGAAACTAAAAGAAAATGGATGTGAAGGCGGTTTTTGTTTGTTTTTTCTGATAAAGTTTTGATTTCTGTAATTATTATTATTGTTATTGTTATTGTTATTGTTATTATACTAAACATTCAAAAAAAAAAAATGAAAAAACTCTTACTAACCTCAACTCACCTAATAGTCAAATATCTGAGTAAATTCTGTGATTGTTTTGTGTTTGATGACAACAATTACAAGCGAAGTGCGCGTGCGTGTGTTAGGCACACACTAGATGATCCGTATCATGCTATAGATTTTTTTTTTCATAAAAAAATATTATTAAAATCTAAGATATAAGAGAATTGAGGTCTACCACAGATCAAGAGAATTGGATTTTGCTACGGGACTCATCAACGTTGGGTTCAGACATCAGGATTCATTAATCTTTGGATCTAATATCAGACTCAAGA
>Ga0325410_1000246_pt1 | contig 53697 bp, 35 predicted proteins | sample PopdelMetagenome_16_FD_206182 | JGI IMG/M metagenome (GOLD analysis project Ga0325410, IMG submission 206182) | Populus deltoides microbial communities from Bellville, Georgia, United States - Xylem-PdIQD-R3 | ecosystem: Host-associated > Plants > Phyllosphere > Stem > Wood/Secondary xylem...
TTTCCAATCATAACAATATATTTCTGCAAGCTAGTTACATGCACACATGCATTATGTTTTCCTTTCCACATTTTAATCACCAACTTTCCCATCCTAATTAAGCTTTCGGGCTGCCCAAATTTGCCACTTTACTTCCTGTAATAGGGCTATCATGGCAGCCCTATTTTAGGCACTTTTAGCCATCAAAGAGTTTCTAACCTTTTCAAAATCAGGCTTACTACTTCAACCATTATTTTCACCTTCTTATGATGCCAGAACAACCCCTAATTAATTACTTTTAGGGTTGCTACAATAGCCCCAAGTTTTGCACCTAAAAACCCCTTATTCAATCTTCTTTTCTCTTAAATTTAGGTTTGTCGTGAAAACCCCAATCTTTTTCTCTGTTGAAGTGTTGAATCAACTATTAACACACATATTATAGCTATATTTGTAGCTATGGTTCTCCCAAAATGGATCACTATCTTGACCCCCAAATTTCACAGTACACCTTACACAATGTTTTTGAAACGTAAAACTTCAAGCCCAATAAACAATATCATCCAATCATATACAAAATAATACATCCAATGATCATGATCATCTGGGCTAAAATTAATCCATTGTTTTTTTTTCAATATTGTTTTTCAATTCCCTTTGCTATTACAAATTATTAAACTCTACAACACATTGATTAATCAATTTACATGTATTGTAATTTTTTTAAAAGCCATTCAAGATCATGAAATTCAAGAATCCAATAACTTAGTTCTTTCTTCCATATTACATGTAAGAATCAAATTCTCCAAAATCAGCTATCATTAAACATTAAAAATCAAGAAATCCAATACTATAATACACTCTCCTCCCTCCCCTATCCCTCTTCGCCCTAGGGATTTCCTTTTAAAATTTATGACAAGAATTCATTAAAGCATCACACACATTTGTAAAGATTGTTAATTCCTAATGAGATACTTTTTCTCCTCAATCTACCTAACTCTAAAATTTTAAAAAAAAATCAAGAAATTCAAGAATTCTTTAAACTTCATGCAATAAGTCATGTTTGTGACACTAATGAGATTCATTCAACAGTAATTGTTCACAAATTCAAATAAATAATCCTCACCCATACATAACCCCAATTGGTTGAACCTGTCACCCTTCTAAATATTTTTCTTCAATCTTAAACAACTCCTTACTTAATACTACTCCTTTGTTATGCCTATTAACTAGTTTTCTCATTACTTTCCAATTTTCCCAAATTCCCAACATGAACCCTAAAATCAAAATTAGGATTTTTCCAATATGTTTCAAGGTAATGAAAATTATTTGATTCTACACCTTTTAAGTTGTATTAACACCATTAATTCATCAAGATTTTTAAGAAAACACTTTCCCCTTAGATATTTCTTCTTGGCCGAATCCTTTACCCCTAGAATTCTTAGTGGTTTTCACAATACTAACATTCAAATCTCTTAAAATAAAAATTTTAAAAACTCAATCTTTCATCAAGATTTCATGCATATAACTACATATATTTCATCAATGATGTTCCCTTAATATTAGTCATGCATAAATTTCAAAATGAATACACACCAAAAAATCCTTGTCTTTGTCGAACCTCTCTAGGGTTTCTATCCAAAATTGTTCTTCAAGATTCTTGCTTAGTTATACCAATTATCCTTATCTTGAGGTTATACTATGTAATATTTGCAAAGAACACATTTTTCGTAATTTCTCATAAACCCTAGTTTTTACAAGAATTGAGGATTTTTCTTTTTACCCCACAATCTAACATCAACATATATTATTTGAGTTTAATAGACACTTTATCTTATTTCTTGAACTCAATTGACACTCACTTGAACAAGTTCTTTAAGTTCTTGATTATTTTTTAAGTTTTTGTTTTTCTTTATTGTGTTTCTTATTAGACATGTTTTCTTTTTTTCTTTTTTATAAAAAAACAATGAAAGCTTTCACTCCCACAATACCCTATATACTCTTCTTACTCTTCTTTCAATCGCTCTTGACAATATTTTTCTCTAAATGTAAGAATAAGAGCTACAAGTTTAAAACTTCACCCTCACCCCTCTTAGAAACCATTGGCCTCCTCTCTTTCTTTTTAAAAGAGAGCTTATTTTTTTAGTTCTTAAGTTTCCTATTTCCCAATTATGGTACTCCCCTCCTAGGTCAATCATAGTGTTCAACCCTAATCCCTTTTTTATACAATTTCACCCCCCCTTTTTTTTGTTCGATTTTCTCTTCTTCTATTTATTTAGGGGTTTTATAGTTTTTTTTTACCTTTTTATTCTATTTTTTTAATTTTATCCTTTAATATTATGTTGACTGAGAATTAAGCTTCATAAATATTTTTGATTGAATTACATTTTATAAGATTATCCTAATCTTATGACTCCGGTCACAGGATTTATCAGTTGATTTGGATGATTTCTTGTGTTCTTTTTATAATTGATTTTTTTTATTTCTTTTTATAATTGATTTTTTTTATTTCACCCTTCAACATTGGGTTGATTAGTGATTGAGTTTCGTAATTTTTTTATTTTTTTATGGGGTTATCCCTATCTTATGACTCATGTTTGGAAGGTTAATCCGAGTTGACTTGACTTATTTTTTTAGTTGAATTTTGTTTTCAATTTCATTATTCAGTATTGAGTTGATTGAGAATTGGGTTTACTAATACTTATTATTATTATTTTCTTTCTATAGGGTTATCAGAGTCTCATGACATAGATAGTTATTATAAAATGTACCTATATATATAGAATATACCTATACAGGAAATATTATAGGCATACTCTTATATTGTAATTTCCACCATCACTATTGTATATTGCCCTATACATATATATAGAAAAGGTTGGCTAACCAATAGGTCAAGCCTCCTAATTATTCTCAACTATAGTGATTTTGACAGGTTAACTCGAGTTGGTCTGAGTCAATCTAATGTGTTATTATTTTAATATTTTTTTGAAAATGTTGTTCTAATTTTTTTTAAAGTCAAACTATATCTTTATCGATTGTTTGGGTTGTCTTTGAATCTGTTAAGTTTACCACGTCACATGAGGTCAATCCTCATATATATTTAAAAAATAAAAAAACAAATACATTAACAATGTCTGAATATTTTCTTATGTTCAAAATAATATGACCCGTACTATAGCATGAGTGATGATCTAGTACTCATTAATCAGGCATTGATCAATAACTATATATAAAAGTGCAATTTAAAAAAAAAAATTTGGTAAACTATTATACCCTTAAAAAACTACTATCGTTATAATTTACCTCAATACCAACATGTAATCTTACTTTATTTTGTATGAGGCTAATCACTAATAACTCTGCAAAAGGTGTGAGAAGAATATGGGATTTTTTGGCTTAGATTATCATTGGCTTCATCTTAGTGTTAATGTGGAATCAAAAGAGCAATAATAACAATACTCTTTTCTAGGAGTTAGTAAATCAACATAACATTATAAACCCTAGGAATTAATTTACTAAAATTTCATATCAAATACCTCCCAGCCTTAATTTATTAAACCATTTTGGCCGCCTTGTAGACAGTATTTGAGTACATGCTTATCCTTTGTCTCTCATTCTCGCTATCTGTCTGTCTTTTTTGCAAAAACAACTAATTTAAAAAAGGAGAAATGTCAACAGACGGTTTCAGCTAGTACGAAGCTTTGACCAAGACGGAGCTAGGCGATACAGCTTCCAGTACGGCCATGCTGATCGATCCTTCAGAAACTCTAACGTTCGTAGTATAATTTATTATTCATTCCAACTAATTCAATATCAAAGTCACATCTAGCCCCACGTAATTTTGCACTCCACAACTTAAAAGTTTGGACGCAACTTGGCTTGATTTTTTCCCCGATCTCTTTACAATTTTGACATTGAGTGCGTGCTTGTGACCCGGCACAAAACAATACCTTTGATTTAGCATCAGTTTTTTATTTATATATTAAAACTAAGATGTTATTTGACGAGTATATATCAAGTACGGTCATCCACAAGGATGATACATTATTCACAAAAAAAAAAAAAAACAAAATCTCTTAAAAATAATAATACAAGGAACACACACACTAATTAGATCTTTAATTAATGGTGTTATTTACTAAATTTGGATGTAATTTTATTTATTTATTGAGTTTTTATATTTTCAACCTTATTAGCTTGTTTTTAGATATTATTGGTGTTTTAATTATCTATATGAAGTGCTTCTATGGTAATATATATAGATTAGCCTATGATTGTTCTAATTTTTTTTTTTTTTGATAAATTATTCCGCCAATAATTAATAGGCATGCTATGTGTAAACGACATTGGGTTCCTTCTTTATCTATAAAATTTGATACTTTCACCTACAGCTATTTAATTTGTGCCTCATTATTTCGAGTCTAGAAAATTGCCAAAAATAAAAAATAATGGTACTAAGAATACTTTCACCTACATATTATAGACAGAGGTCTTTGTATTACGGGTTCAAATAAGTCCACCACCAGGGATAACTCTTCTGCTGAAGCTTTTGCATTGGCTGTAATTGGCAATTGCAAGTTCAACATATTTATCATGAAAGAAATCAATGTGCCAAGTGGCTAGCAAATAATGGTTCCAATTGCACGTTGGGTGTTGTGTTTGTTGGGTGTTAAAAAATAATATAAATCATATCTTAAGACCTTACATAACAGTTTAAGTTATTGGGTTAAGATAGTTCTTTGATATGATATCAGAGCCTTAATGACCAAATGTTCACGAGTTCAAATCTCATCATCCCCATTTATATAATAAAAATTAAGCATAAGATAATATAGGTCTGTGCAAGTTTCAAACCCAAAGAGCTTTCACTTGAGGGGGTGTGTTAGAGAATAATATAAGACATATCTTGGAATCTCACATAATAGTTTAAGCTATTGAGTTGAGATGGTTCTTTGACACTGTGCTTAGGCCTCTTTTTGTCACATAAACAGAAAAAAGTAGGTAAATATTCTTAGTTGAAAGTCATTAGACCTAGAAATTTGTTATTGGACCACCTTAATGGTTAGAAGACATGCCAAAACTCTAATGATGATATCACTGGTTTCGTTAGAAGGATCTCAACGAGAGAATTGCAACGACACCAAAAAAGATCACCAATAGTGAATGGAGTGGATCACACGAGCTGCTCAAAGATGACAGTGCTCACTTGCCTTTAGATGGATCATGTTCTCCATTCCGGTCACCATTGATGACTTTCCTTTATGTTACTAGATTCTTCCGATCGAGATTTTTATGATGGTACTATTGCTGTTATCATTAGAGTTTTGGTGTGCCTCTAGGATATTTTTTTCTTTGTTATTTTCTCTTCTCTCCTCCTTGTAATTTGTAAAGAGAGAAGAGAGAGAAAAAAGAAAAAAAAAACTCGAATACACACCGAAGCTTGAATAACGACACCACTAGTATTATTAGAAAAATTTCAATGTCATGAATCAAATGATATTAAGAAAGGTAATCAATGGTGATTGGTGTGAGCCACACCATCTCTCCAAAGATAAGTGAGTCCTACTATCTTAGTAATTTGTGTAGCCCAATCCGTTCACCGTTAATGACTTTATTTTAAGTTGTTAAATTTTTTTCATCAAAATCTTTTTAACTATATCAATGGTGTGTTATCAACGTTTAGGTTTGTTTGTAGAGTTTTTTTATTTTTTTTTCTCTCCACTCTTTTTTGTCTTTTTATTTTAAATCGTATCATGTCATCTTATAATTTGAAAGAGTTACTAATAATACTTATGGCTTTCAAAAATATATATTTTAAAAGGTATTTTTTAAACTGTATTATATTTTTACAAAAATAAAAATATGTGTTAAGAGAAAGAAAAAAAAAACTCTCGTAAGAGCTCCATGATGATGGTGACCTCTGATCCAACTAAGCAACTGGCATGATGATGCGACGACATATGTCTGATATGGACACTTTGCGTCCCTCATCAACTAAGCATACAAGTAATGTCGTGTGTTAGTAAATATTAAATAAAAGAAGTCATTGTAGTTTATGAATGGTTGCATATGCAATTACGCTTGCAGCTAGCCATCACCGTCCAAAATCTGTATGAGCCCGTGATCATGATCAATATTCATATGGCCATAGTGAAGAGGTGAGGACCTCCCTACATTGATGTGTTAACCGACTATCTCATCATCACTTTGAATAAAGATGTTTTTACGAACATATTAATTGTTCACTTTTCTGGAAAATCTAATATTAGAAAATCACAAGTTTAAGACACGTGGAGAAAATTATGTGCCTCACCAACCGGCATTAGTTTTTTTTTAGGACAACAAGCTATAACTCACGGTGGGCAGATGCTCCTCTGGAGCAACCTTCCCCAGTTGAAGTTATTTTTATTATATTTATAAAATTCAGTCTGCCTAATATGTTGATAAAGGACTCGGATGAATCGAGATCTTCAGGCAAACCTGAAATCTAGATAACTCGGCAGAACTTAAAAGAGACCTAACTTACGTTCTATGATTGAAAAAAACACCATTTCTCTTCACCTTCTTTTCTGTCGAGGAAAAACTCACTTTCCCCTTCTTCCCCTATTCTTCTTCACCTTTCCCCTTATTTTCTTCTTTCATCTCAGCTGCTTTGCTCAGTGATAAAAAATCCTAACCCCTACTCGCTCCCTCTAATCTGAAACACTTCGAGTGCTTCAAAAGTAAATTACAACTTGATTAATTAAAGCTCTTTGCATGTGAATTGCGATCCTTTTCCTAATTACTTAATCTTTGTCAACTTTCAAGTGTTTTATTTGTATTTGTATTTCTATTTATGGGAAAACTGTATGTTGATGTGGGCCACAATTTCCCAGATTTAAGTTTGAACAAACAATAGATAAGGGGGAAAACAATTAGGGAAATAACTAGCATGTGCTTGCAGAAAACGCGAAGAAGTTGCCAACCACGACAATTTATTAGCAATTTGATAGTTTATGAATTATGTGTTCGATTTAGCCTCTGTACGTTTATGATTTACAGGGTAAGAGTAGAAAATATGTTTACTGATCAGCAGGAAAGAATTAAACTTCAATTTTCATGAACCTAGCTACTGCATGCCCTGTTTGTTTACTTAACACTCTTCTTCACATCATAATAGGCTAATTTTTATAAACCGGGTATTAATTCCGTTTATTTGCTGGAAAGTAGTTTTACTTTTTAAAAATGAATTCCGGGAAAGTAAATTTCAGGAAAGTAAATTATTTCCTGATATTTGGTAGTGTGATGGAAAATAAGTTAGAAAACACTTTCTATTATTTGGTTGTGTTATGAAAAATAAGTTGGAAAATAACTTATTAATATTTTAATTTTTTCAAATTTATTAAAATAATGAGGAACAAATCTTACAAATTAAAAAGTTGAATGAGAATGAAATTAAAAAAAATATATAATTTCATAAATTATCTCAAATAAAATAAATAATAATCAAAATAATAGAGATCAAATCTAATAAATAAAAAAATTAAAAGATGAAGAAATTAAAATAATAATAATAATCATTTCATCAATTATTTCAAATAAAATAAGTAACAATCAAAAGAATGAGGACCAAATTTGATAGATAAAAAAATTCAATTAAAAAATGATTAGGGAAAAGCAAATGACAATTATAAAAATGAGAACCAAAGTTAATATAAAAATTAAATTATAAGGGATGAAATTGAAAAAAAAATATTCAAAAAAAAATATAAATAGCAATCAAAAGTTTGAAAACCAAATTTGATATAATCAGCAAATAATATAACATTTCTAAATTTTTTCACAACTTCCGGAAAGTCTTTTCCGCCCAAAATAAAAGGAAAACACTTTCCTGGAAACCAAGCTAAATTTTTCTTTAACTGGAAAGTGTTTTCCATTGACCAACTTTTCTAATGACAAACAAACACAAGAAAGTTTGAAAAGTGGTTTCCAGAAAACCACTTTCTATCAAAAAAACGCCCCCTTAGTTCCAATACCAGAAAAAACTAACCCCTTATACTTTTTACTGACATTTGTTCCATTGTTAAGAAACTAATTTCTTCTCTCATTATCAGGCATTAGTCCTATCACTGGAAAACTAATTTCTTCACTAAATAGTTTTTTTAACATCCTGTTGACCTCAGGATTTCAAGACGCAAGATTCCATAGTTCACAAACTAAAAACAACAAACCTAAAAACATCTTCCAAAACCATGGCCAACCAAAATCAATATGGACATCCCTCACACAACCAAAACACCCAAATCCTTCCACCTTCACATTCCTTGTCATACACACACCACCCTCAACCACATAAGTTCTACTTGGAGAGATATCCAAGTTACCTTTCCTACCATGATCTTTGAGCTTGCCTTCTCCAAATTGGATCTGTCTAAAGCTATTTTTTTTTTTGCAAGAAAACCATTTTTTTTTGCAAGAAAACCAAACAAAGCTGGAAAACGATTTGGGTTTTGTACCATTTCCTCTAAAGACTCAATTGATTATCTACTTTGTAGCTTAAATAATTTTTGGTTTGACTGTTACAAGTTGCGGGTCAACTTAGCAAGATTTGAAACATGACACACACCCAAGGAAAAATCCCACAAAATCCCCTTAAACCTATAGTTAGACTGAAAAATCCACCTTTTAGAACAAGAGACCACCGGACTTATGCGACAGTTTTGCAAACTATAGATGCCCCGCACCATCTAATGTCTGCACAAGAAACTTTTCTTCCTTAAAAGCCACCTAAACTTGGTTCGATGAAAGAAACTGTCATTTACTCTTTAAAACCATCATGGTTGAACAATTGTTTGCTTGCATCCATATCAGCAGGTGCAAATAATGGAAAGATTCAAGATGACCTTATTAGTTGTGATATTCAATCAACAAGAATGAGATTTCTTGGTGCTTCACAGGTTCTGATCCTATTTGAAGATCATCCCTTCATGATGCATGCTTTTGAGGCTGACTTGCCTTATTGGGACAAATATGTTGATGATATAAAGCCATGGCTTTCTATAGATTGTGCTATTGATAGGTTAGCATGGATCTCCATACAAGGATTGCCAATAGTTCGATGGAACAGAAATTGTCTAACAACTCTTCTCAGATCTACAAGAGATATTATTGGCTTTGACCGTTTAGGCTTAGATGCTTAGCCTTTGTATCTTTACTTGGTACAAGAAGTGATGAAGATATAAGGAAGACAATCATCTTGCACATTGATGGGGAAGATCATAATATTTGTATTGACAAAATTGATAGTCTTCACTATGCCATGGCTGACTCAATTTGTTACTCCATGGACACCTTTCATAGTAACTTAGTTTTGGAAAATGGATACACAACCTGTGGATCTCAATCTAGTCTTGATGGAACTATAGCAAATATTCCAGTTAAAACTACTCATAACGTGGGGCTTGATACGAGGGAGAAAATGAAATCTATTTCAAATTATGAAGAGGAGGCAATTGCTAAACCACATCTAACTGATGATCCAGCTCATAGGAAGGCTACCTATTCGGCTCCAACTAGGCTCCAAGACCACAACTTTTGTCATCATAAATGCACTGCAACAACTAGGGGGCCAGTCCACTTCCTAACAATGTCTACAGATTTTTTCCCTGAAATTTTGGGATATACTCAAAACTTATATCATCACATCAGCACTACTAGTAACAATGCTGCAAATGTAAGCAAGGTGCAAGACTCTAATGTTCAAGCTCATCATTTGGTGGACCTTGTTCATGTTACGTTGGGCCACCCCCTTATGTTAGAAGCCGAACCTAGTTTAGGTACTTACTGCTCTGACTCCTTCGGCAATACCTCCTCTTTTTCTTACTCCAATTATGATTTGGCCTATGAGCCAATTCAAGATATATAGCCCCAAATAGGTGAAGCAAGCCAACCCTTAAAGTTGGGTTCTACCATATATACCAACTCTAGATATCTTACAGAATAGGACAACAGTTAAGTGAAATTTTGCTCAAGATGAAGAAAGACAAAACTTTTAACAATTCATTGGACTTTACAGAAACACTCGGATGACATAGAAGAATCTACATATGACTCAGATGTTCACATTGGGAATAGATGTCATTTTCAAAATGTTGGGGACTCTCATAAAAATCTTTGTATAAACAATACCCGTACAATCAGGAGATGAAGAAACTAAAGTGAGTTTAGAATATCAAGAAGTTTAGGGTATGGTCCAGATTGGGGAAGCTTTACTTATTAGGGACAATTCCAACCTTTATGCTTTTGAAGGAGATATTTGGAAACAACTTCAACAAGAAAAGGCTGGCTGGGGGGTTGTCTAGTAAGTCCTTTGTTTCCTTTGCTTTGGTTAGGAGTTTTTTCTATTTTCTTTATGAAGGTCCTTTCTTGGAACTTATATGGATTGGGTAGGGCTAGAAAATTACGGGTTGTGGGTAGGCTTATTGATATTTATAATAGTGATGTGTGTTTTCTTCTGGAAACAAAAATTAAGACTTACACAAACTCTTTCATCTTACGTATTTGGAACAATAGCAATGTTAATTGAGCTTGTAATGAGGCTAAAAGAAGTAGAGGAGGTATGATTGCTCTTTGGGATGATACAAAATTTCAGATTTTATCTGTTGAATATGGTTATGGGTGGATTGGTCTGTATGGTCAGCATATGCAAAGTGGTTTTATTTGTGATATTGTTGGTATACCCCTTGTTCTATGTCCAAAAAATGAGATCTTTAGGACAACTTGTGTATCCTCAGACATGCCTTTCCTATTTCGTGGTTGATGGTGGGAGATTTTAATAAGATTTTAAATCAGATTGATAGAAGCAGTGGCTATCTTCACATCAAGAGCTCTTCAGCTTTTAGGAATTTTCTGGATTCTTGTCACCTTATTGAGTATCAACTACCTGGAGGTTATTACACTTGGTTCAGGAATTACTTGATGAGCAAACTAGACCATGCTTTCTCAGATGACTCCTTTCTTCTTTAGTTCTCCAATGTAATGCTCCATCGATTACCTAGAGAAATGTTAGATCATTGCCCATTGCTAGTGTCTGATTGCCTCCTAGAAAGTGGTTATTGTTCTTTTAAATTTTTGGAGTTTTTGCTTCAATTTCCTAACTTCAAAACATTATTATAGGCTTTTATTGCTCATGCTAGTGTCTGATTGCCTCCTATCTGTTTTGAAATTTGAAAAGGATTTTGGAAAGGGTCTTAATATCTGGAAGACCTTCCCATTTTAAATATCTTTTTTTTTAAGAAAAACTCCACACTTTTTCTAGGAAATGATCTCAATATCGGATGACCTGTCTATTTTAAATTTTCTTAGAAAAACTCCACATTAAAAAAAAAATGGTCTCAATATTAGGTGACCTGCTCGTTTTGAACTTCAAAAGAAATCATCTTACCTCGAGGAATGAAGCGGTGCCGGTTCACAATTCCTATCCTTTTCCGTAGTTCCATTGACTTGAGATTTTGTACCTCAACAGTTCCCAAAAATTTGCAAACTATTTTGGCTTTCATCACACCTTTTCCTGCTAAGTTGGTGTTATGACAATATAACATACATGTGTTTTTTTTTATTATTATTTTAGAAACATAGGTCCCCCTTTTCATTGTAACCTTCATCGAGCTCTTATTTCCATTTGTTTGCCTGACCTGTCCTTTTTAACCAATATATGTTCCACGTGCTGCATTTCCTATCTTTTTCATGCTTCACGAAGAGATCTCCGGTTCCTTATGGGGCCTTTTCTTGCTCCATTGAATATTGCCTTTTATTATATTTTTGCTGATGTTTTAATTGTTTTTTCCATTATTTTCGGAGGAAAACTCAAAAGATCTGGTTCATGAAAACTGAAACTTTTAATGCTATCACCATATTTTGTTTTAAGCAATTCTCATCAAGGTATTTAAGAGGTTTTCATGATGATACCCCTTAATGTTGGGCTTTGGTTCATTATGTACCCCTATGTGCCCTTCTGGCCTCTAGTGTGATGTGCAAATATATGTCAAGTTTATATTTGATTTGGTTCTCTCCAATTGATGGAGTCATCTCCTTAGTCATGCGTAAAAAAAAACAGTTCTTTTAAGTAAAAGATTTCAAACGGTATAAGATCATGCGCTTTGTGAAGAAAAAGTTTCTTTACAGAGAGAATTCATGGCCAAACTTTATTTTATTGATTGGGAAGCATATTATTTCTTTAAAGTTAGCATTCATAGGTCTAACTAGATCTTCTCCATCTATCCTAGATAACTGTAAAGCTCCTCCTGAAAACGCTTTCTTTACCACATAAGGACCCTCATTGTTTGGCGCCTATTTACTCTGATCTTCTCCTGGTGAAGGCAATATTTTCTTTAGTACAAGATCTCATTCGTGGAATCCTCGAGGCCGGACCTTCTTATCATATGATTTGGCCATCCTTTTTTGGTATAGTTGATGATGATAGATTGCAGTTATCCTCTTTTCACTGATAAATTCAACTTTGTGGATATCCAAGTTAGTTTTTTTAACATCCTGTTTTTTGGTATTTTGGTGAAGGCATTAATCCCATCACTAAAAAACTAATTTCTTCACTAATTAGTTTTTTTAACATCCTGTTGACCTTAAGATTTCGAGACACAAGATCCCACTGTTCACAAACTACAAACTACAAACCTAAAAACCTCTTCAAAAAGCCATGGCCAACCAAAATCAACATGGACATCCCTCACACAACCAAAACACCCAAATCCTTCCACCTCCACGTACCTTGTCCTACACATACCACCCTCAACCCCATAAGTTCTACTTGGAGAGATATCCAAGTTACCTTTCCTACCATGATCTACAAGCTCGCCTTCTCCAAATTGGATCTGTCTAAAGCCTTTTTATTGTAAGAAAACCAAACAAAGCTGGAAAACGATTTGTGTTTTGTACCTTTCCTCTAAAGACTCAACTGATGATCTACTTTGTAGCTTAAACAATATTTGGTTTGACTGTTATAAGTTGCGGGTCAACTTAGCAAGATTTGAAACAAGACACACACCTAAGGCAAAATCCCACAAAATCCCTTTAAACTTGTAGTTAGACTGCAAAGCCCACCTTTTAGAACAAGAGACCACCGTACCTATGCGACAGTTCTACAAACTATGGATACCCCGCACCATCTAATGTCTGCGCAAGAAAATTTTCTTCCTCAAAAGCCACCTAAACTTGATTCGATGAAAGAAACTGTCATTTACTCTTCAAAACCATCATGGTTGAACAATTGTTTGCTTGCATCCATATCTGCAAGTGCAGAATATGGAAAGATTCAAGATTACCTTATTAGTTGTGATATTCAATCAATAGGAATGAGATTTCTTGGTGCTTTATAGGTTCTGATCCTATTTGAAGAACATCCCTTCATGATGCATGCTCTTGAGGCTGACTTGCCTTGTTGGGACAAATATATTGATGATATAAAGCCATGGCTATCTACGGATTGTGGTATTGATAGGTTAGCATCGATCTCCATACAAGGATTGCTAATATTTGGATAGAATAGAAACTGTCGAACAACTCTTCTCAGATCTATAGGAGATATTATTGGCTTTGACCGTTTAGGCCTTAGACGCTTAGCCTTTGTATCTTTACGTTTATTGTTGGGTACAAGAAGTGAAGAAGATATAAGGAAGACAATCATCTTGCACATTGATAGGGAAGATCATACCATTTGTATTGACTGTCATAACTCATTTTTGGGTTATTCCCCAATTTACATTTTTTTTCTCTTTAAAAAATACAAAAAAATAAAAAATATTATCAAAAAAATATAACAGTGAAAAGAGGATGCCAGAACGCTCAAAAAATGGTCAAAAATTGGTTGAGGAGGTTCTAAAATACAAAGATTGAAATTTGACAGTTTTTTGTTGACCGATGAGAGCCTTGTTGATGATGAAAATTCAATTCGAGGAAGAAAAGTCTAAAATCAGATGTTTATGGACTCATTTAAATTTTATTGAAGGTTTAATTGAATTTATGAAGAGTTTCAATGCAAGAAAATTTGATTTTAAAGTCAATTTGGACTTTAATTGGAAGAAATTAAAGTTATGGGTCAAATTATAATTTTTGAGAGTTAATTTGGTCAAATCAGGGGCTTAATTGCATAAATATTGAAGTTTGATGGCCAATTAGGGACTTAATTGAAGAAATCCGAAACCAAGGACCAAAATGCAAAACACACGTAAATAGAGAGGCTGCAATTAAACCGAATCAGGGGCCAAATTGAAGAAATTAGAAGTTTATTGATCAATTGAGGGTCAAATTGCATAAATTTAAGACCAAGGACCAATGTGAAAAAGGAGGCCAACTTTAGAGCCGAAAATTGAATTTGACAAGTATGCAATTGAATTGATTTTTACAATCAAAATTGCAATTGAGGACTCGATTGAACAAATTACAAATTGAGGACCAATGTGAACTCTGACATGTTTTTGCCGCCTTTTCCTTTTAAATGAAACAGCGTGTTTTTTTGTCCAAAACGGTGTCGTTTCATACACTATTCACGCAAAAAAAAGACCCAAACGGTGCCCTTTTGAACAGCATTGTGGGTCTTCTTCTTCCCCTGGATGTGCAAGGTAGGGGAAGAAGAAGATTTTTCTTCCCCTTGTTTTCACTGACTTTCTTCCTCTAAAAAGCATCAAAAAGACGCCAACCAAGGACCCCCACTTGCCTAAAGTTTCCACGTGTTGAAGAAAAGGGAGTAGATGTGTCCCTCGGGTGATGGAGAGGCAGCTGCACAATGACCGCCCCTGCCTCTCTCTCCCCTGTTTTTCCTATAAATACAGGGGAAGAGAGCAGAAAAAAAGGGAGCACAAGAAGAGAGGTGGAAGACCGAAAAAAGAAAAGGAAGAGGGAAAGAGGCAGAACAGAAGAGGAAAGGAGCTGAAGACCGAAAGAAAAAAAGAGAGAAAAAAACAGAGGAAGAAAGAGAAAAAAAAGCAAAGAAGAAGAGGAGAGAAGAGAGAAAGACCGCCGCCTGGAGCCACCGTTAGCATCACCGTCTCCAGCTAGCACCACCATGAGCCTCCACAGCAGCCACCACGTGTCAGTTCCCCCACCTCTCTCTTCTTCCTTCTCCTCCTTCGCTTCCAGCCTCCACCGTTCACGTAGCATGTGAACAGTGGAGAGCCACTATTCATGGCTGGGCCAATTTTGGCCCAGCCTGAATAGTTGGGCCCAACTTAAATAGCTGGGTTCAGCCCAAGAAAAAGAAAAGAAAAGAAAAAAAATTAAAAAACTTTCTATTTTTTTTCAATTGTAATTTTCTGTGTATTTTTCTACTAAATTTTGCTTAATATTGGTTTGTATTTTTATACCGTAAAAATACAAATCCGATATTAAAATACCCGATTTTCGTCAAAACTTCCTGAAATACAAAAAAATTTGAAAAAAGAAAAAAATATCTTTTTGCATACGGCCAAGTGTCTCAAAGCTAAGAAATCATATTATGTTTTTTCATACACCAAAAAACAATGTTTTAGCATGCATTTGGCTTTAATAACCATTTTATTAAAGTCAAGAGAACATTGATCAAAATTTCAAAAACAACAAAAATTTTATTTTGTTTGCCTTTTAGTGTCCGATGTACGACATTACACGTAATACGTATTCCAGATATTAAATTCTTTTTTTCAGGACGCTAGAACGGTTAGGTTTTACCCTATCAAGATAAGAACCTCCTTATTCAGAAAGGCTTTTCTTGAATCTAAAACAGGACCAACAATTAAATAACGCAATCAAAACCTTAGATTTTATCAGACAATAAAACAATACAGCTTACCTTAGGTAGGGCGTATTTGGGTGTAATACCTTCCTTTTACCCAACTAGTCTCCATACCACATCTCTGAGACCAGTTAGGGTTTCTAGTGACCAAAATACGAGGTGGCGACTCCCATTCCAATTTTCCACTGATACGAGCCAAGAATTCCTTATTTTCCCATATTTGCAGATAGACACGATATACCTCTTGAGTGGTGGATAATCGCCGCGACGCCGCACATGTGCGATATTGATGAAATTGATAGTCTTCACTATCCCATGGCTGACTCAATTTGCTACTCCATTGACACCTTTCATAGTAACTTAGTTTTGGAAAATGGGTACAGAACCTGTGGATCTCAATCTAGTTTTGATGGAACTATAGCAAATATTCCAGTTAAAACTACTCATAACGTGAGGCTTGATACGAGGGAGAAAATTAAATCTATTTCAAATTGTGAAGAGGAGGCAACTGCTAAACCACATCTAACTGGTGATCCAGCTCATAGGGAGGCTACCTATTCGGCTCCAACTAGGCTCTAAGACCATAACTCTCTTGTTATCATAAATGCACTACAACAACTAGGGGGCAAGTCCACTTCCCAACAATGTCTACAGATTGTTTCCCTGAAATTTCAGGATATACTCAAAACTTAAATCATCACATCAGCACTACTAGCAACAATGCTGCAGATGTAAGCAAGGTGCAAGACTCTAATGTTAAAGCTCATCATTTGGTGGACCTTGTTCATGTTACTTCGAGTCACCCCCTTATGTTAGAAGCCCAACTTAGTTTAGGTACTTACTGCTCTGACTCCTTCGACAGTACCTCCTCTTTTTCTTACTCCAATTATGATTTGGCTCATAAGTCAATTCAAGATACATAGCCCTAAACAGATGAAGCAAGCCAACCCTTAAAGTTGGGTTCTACCATATATACCAACTATAGAGATCTTACACAACAGGACAACAATTAAGTGAAATTTTCCTCAAGACAAAGAAAGACGAAACTTTGAACAATTCATGGGACTTTACAGAAACATGCGGATGACATAAAAGAATCTACATATGACTTAGATGTTCACATGGGAAATAGACACCATTTTCAAAATGTTGGGGGCTCTCATAAACATCTTTGTATAAACACAATCCGTACAATCAGGAGATGAAGAAACTAAAGTGAGTTTAGAAGATCAAGAAGTTTAGGGTACGGTCCAGATTGAGGAAGCTTTACTTATTAGGGACAATTCCAACCTTTATGTTTTTGAAGGAGATATTTGGAAACAACTTCAACAAGAGAAGGTTGATTGGAGGGTTGTCCAATAAGTCCTTTGTTTCCTTTGCTTTGGTTAGGATTTTTTCTATTTTCTTTATGAAGGTCCTTTCTTGGAACTTATATGGACTGGGTAGGGCTGGAAATTACTGGTTGTGGGTAGGCTTATTGATATTTATAATATTGATGTGTGCTTTTTTCTTGAAATAAAAATTAAGACTTACATAAACTCTTTCATCTTACATGTTTGGAACAATAGCAATGTTTAAGACTTACATAAACTCTTTCATCTTACATGTTTAGAACAATAGCAATGTTAATTGAGCTTGTAACGAGGCTAAAAAAAGTAGAAGAGGTATGATTGCTCTTTGGGATAATACAAAATTTCAGATTTTATCTGTTGAATATGGTTATGGGTGGATTGGTCTGTATGGTCAGCATATGCAAAGTGGTTTTATTTGTGCTATTGTTGGTATGCCCCTTGTTCTATATCCAAAAAATGAGATCTTTGGGACAACTTGTGTATCCTTAGACATGCCTTTCCTATTTTATGGTTGATGATGGGAGATTTTAATAAGATTTTAAATCAGATTGATAGAAGCAGTAGCTATCTTCACATCAAGGGCTCTTCAGCTTTTAGGAATTTTCTGGATTCTTGTCACCTTATTGAGTATCAACTAACTGGGGGTTATTGCACTTGGTTTAGGAATTACTTGATGAGCAAACTAGACCATGCTTTCTCAGATGACTCCTTTCTTCTTTAGTTCTCCAATGTAATGCTCCATCGATTACCTAGAGAAATGTTAGATCATTGCCCATTACTAGTGTCTGATTGCCTCCTAGAGAGTGGTTATTGTCCTTTTAAATTTTTAGATTTTTGGCTTCAATTTCCTAACTTCAAAACATTATTAGAGGCTTTAAGTTTGATGGGTGTACTATGTTCCTAAGTCACTTCAGATTCATTAAGAAGTTTAGCTTTGTAGCAGCTCAACTTCGGCGATGGAACAAAGATGATTTTGGTGATCAGGAGCACAAACTTCAGATTGTGATTTCCTAAATTGATGATCTAGAGAGAAAACAAGGGGTTGATCCTCTATGTCCCTTAAATAACCTCAAGCTTGAATCTCTTATAAGGGATAAATGGACCTACAGTAACAGAGTTGAATGCAAGTGGAGGCAGAGATCTAGACAATTGTGGTGTAAGCTAGGGGATCATAATACTAGGTTTTTTCATTTGATAGCTAACTTTAGAAGAGCCAAATCTCAAATTATAATGATCAATCATAAGGGGGCTAAACTTCGATCTTTACCAGAAGTCAAATCCACTGCAGTTGATTATTTTTATAATCTATATAAAGCTCCAATTAGGAAGAAAGCAGAGATGGGTCCTATAAGTTTTAAAAGGTTAAATCAAAGTTTTCTCTTTGACTGAAGAGATGTGCCCTTGGATGAAATTAAAAGATGTGTGTGGGATTGTGATGGTTCTAAGAGTCCTGGTCCAGACGGTTTCAATTTTAAATTCTATAAGCTCACTTGGGATTTTATTGCAAAAAACTTATTAGACCTGATCACTGAATTTTTTAGAACAAGGTCTATGCTAAAAGGGGTTAACCTGTCCTATATCACATTAGTGCTGAAATAGAAGGTTACTTTAGAATTCAAAGAGTATATTATTGTGAAGCTTTTATCCAGCAGACTAACAGGAAGTAATAGGCAGCTTGATTAGTGACAATCAGACTGCTTTTATAGCAGACAGATAAATTGTTTAGGGTTTTATGATAGTTAATAAAGTTGTTTATAATCTAAAAAGAAGTTGAAGATCAGGTCTCATATTCAAGGTTGATTTTTAGAAAGCCTTTGATTCAGTTCTATGTGATTACATTGATGAGGTGATGACTTACATGGGTTTTGGTGCTAAATGGAGAGGGTGGATTTCCTCTTGCTTGTCTACTAGTCAGGTATTAGTCTTAGTCAATGGCTCTTCTTATTGCCCTTTCTTTTTAATATTGCTGTTGAAGGTCTATCTGTTCTTTTTCAACATGCGACAGCTTCAAACATCTTTCGAGGTATTGATTTTGGCTTTAATAACTTCTTAAGTCACCTACAATATTCAGATGACACTCTTGTCTTTATGCCAGCTAGTTTGCATGCCCTCTAGTCAGTTAAAAGAGTCTTAAGGTGGTTTTCCCTATGCTGAGGCTTGCACATTAATTTTTTTAAGAGCTCTCTTATAGGACTCAATGTTGATGACTCTTGTTTGAACGAGTTTGCAAAATCAATTTACCGCAGGCATGATTCTCTTCCATATAGTTCCTGGGGATGCCTTTGGGGTCTAATCCTAGAAGGATTTCAACATGGAAACTCGTCATTGATAAGTTTTGAAAAAAACTCACTTCGTGGAAAGGGAGAATATTAAGTATGGCCAGTCGCATTTGCCTTATCAAAAGTGTGTTGAACTCCCTTCCTTTATACTTCATGTACATCTTCCTTATGCCAAAAGGTGTGTGATTTTTATTTACTTCCATCCAACACAAATTCTTAAGTCAAGAACTGTCAGAATGAGAAAAATTTCCAAAGTCTAATGGAATGTGGTTGTTAAAGATAAGGATAGGGGTGACCTTGGGATTAGGTCATTGATAGCTAAGAATAAAGCAATGATTTTCAATGGATTTAGAGGCTCTCTCTTCCTGGTAATGAGCTATGGAAGACGATGATACTCAATAAATTCAAGCTAGTGTTTGAAAATGGTCTCCCTATTTTTATTAGAAGATTGTCTTATATCTAGAGGGACATCACATCCCTTATGAGTTCAACAAACTCTGCCTCTTCAGCTTTAGCAAATAACTACAGATTTGTAGTGGGAAATGGCTCTCTAACTTGGTTTTAGTCAAATGTTTGGTTTAGTAGCTCTTTATTGAAAGTCATTTACCCACGACTCTATATTCTCTCCACTAAACTGAATGCCACAATTGTTGATATGGGAAATTAGGAGCAAGGGCAATGGAAGTGGGAGCTAGCTTGGAGGAGATAATTGTTCCGCTTTGAAACTAAACATGTCGTCTACCTTTTCTCATCTCTAGAAAGCTTTCGGCTAAAGGCAATAACTTCAGATAAGAAAGTTTGGTCTTCATCAGTAGATGGAGGTTATATAATTAAAACTTGTTCTTTACTTATTAACAGAATTTTGAATCCAGGGCTTAAAATTTTTAAAGCTTTGATATGGCAAAAAGGGGTCCCTCATAAGGTTCAATCTTTTCTTTGGCTAGATGTTCAGAATAGATTATGCATTAAGGATTTCTTACTTTGCCGTAATATAATCCCAGTTGGTCAAGCCTTTTGTATTTTTTGTGAAAATGAGATTGAAACTTCAAATCATCTTCTCCTCTATTGTAGATTAGTGTGGAAATTATGGATGAAATTCTTGGATTTGTGGGGTATTAATGGTTTCCTTCCCTGCTGTATGGATGATCTATTACATTAGTGGCCCAACCTAGTGCTTGAAAAATTCCAGCATAAGGTTTGGTCTATTCTTTTTTGTTGTGTTAACTGAAGTATATGGCTTATAAGGAACAAGGTCATCTTCAATGATGGAACTGCGACCTTCGAATACAGTTTCTCTTTAATTCTTTTTTCGCCTCTCGAATTGGCTCAAGTCTGTAGATAAGTTCTTCATGGCTACTAGCACTGCTTTAATTATGAGGCCTGAAGGTATTATAGATTGGTATCACACCAAATCAAGGCTTTAAGCGTGATGTATCAGCTCATTCAATCCTGATGATCTTTTTTGGTTATGTATCTATTGTCTTTCCTTTTCTTTCTTTTTGTGTTTACTTTCTATTTTTATGATTATCTTTTATTTTCTTCCATGTATATTGTTTTTTGCTACCTTCTAGTTAGCCCTTTCAATATATTGACTTCTTCCAAAAAAAATCTTCACTAATTAATGGGTATTAGTCTTATCACTGGGGAAATAAATCATTCATTCATTACCAAGTATTAGCCCCATCAGCATGAAACTAATTTCTTTGTAATAAATTACAATTTAAGTACGATATATCAAAACATTTACAACATGATACAATGATACACTAGGGAAGAAAATAACAAGGTGTATGACACTTATCTGCTGTTGGAACTTGAGTAGTATCTCTCTACAGCTACACAGCTCCTATGGCCTCTTATGTGTTGGCCTCTCATGTATCAACAAATATATCACATTATTCTTCCATTGCCTACTCATTCTGCATAATATTATTTTAAATTTACTTTCATCAATTAACTCTTATTTTCAATTAAATTCTTGTTTTAATCATATTTTCAACTTGTATTTAACATCCAATTTCACATTTTCTTACTACCATTTTGCTTCCAACTTATATTTCTCAATTACATGGTATGTATTAAATCCAAATAGTTTTTGAAACCTCAAGCTTTCACTCGAGCCTTTGGCTTTGAAACCAATAAAAAAAAACATACGGTTACCTCATCACATACCTTGACTAATTACAAATCTAACTTGCATAAGAGACCAAATCACCTTTTTCCTAAAGAAAGATTTTTATCCTGGGAATTATGAGAAATTAAAAACAAAATTGTTTCAAGTATACATCAGGTATATTTATTTTTTCAAAATCCAAGACAATAAATTTTGGAAAATTCATTTGAGCCATAGATGAAATTATAAGCTAACATTTTTTTCTTAGACTATACATTGTCAATCATCAACAAAATATATCAAAGATATGTCTTAGGGTCAAGACCAAAGAAAGACCAAAGAAATATTTTCCATGTTATATCTTAGTGATTTCATGCCAACCTTAAGACATGAAAAATGATTTCTTAAAAACTATTTATTGAATAATTTTGCAAAGTTATTAACAAAAAATGATGATTCATGCATTTCTTTTTCAAGTCCTTTAGAAAAATGAGCACATCTAGGTCAGCAGAGGCAATCCAGTTTGAAAAAGCATAATGAACAATAACAGTCAAATGATGATTACATGAACTTCATCAAAACCATGAATGACATTTGATATTGAACAATGTCTTTTAATGATAGCTAAAATAATGAGCACAACTAGATTAGTTAGGGGCAATGACACTTAAAATAGTCCATGATGGTGGAGGATTTAGCAAACTCTATTAGTAATTAAGAGTAACACCACACTTGGAGTACATCTTTATGGTTGAAATATGGTTTACACCATGAGTGTGTTTTGATGAATGCTGAAAGGATGCACTTAATCAGATCAGCAAGGAGCAATTTGAAATGGTCCCTGGTAGTAGAGGATTTGATGAGCTGCTTCAGAAAATATGAGTACGAAAGCATCGCTTCTCCATTAAAATAGATAATGAATGAGCAATGGTGCAAGAATACCACATTTGAGAAGCATCATCCGATAAAAGGATAATATTTATGGCATAAGGGCTAGGCTATATGAAAAAAAAAATCTAGACATGTTAATAACATAGGCAAAACTCTTGAGAGTTGAAGAGTCAAGAGATCAAAAAGACTCATCTCAGACCGTTTTGAAAATTTCATAACTAAACAGGTCACTCATTATAATGAGATAATTCTAAAAAATTTCTATATTTTTCACAATTAGGTATGTCACCCGTTACAATGAGACATAACAAAAAAATTTCAAATTTTTCTCACACAAGTAGGTCACCAGAAATAATTGAACCATTTTAAAAAATATAGTTTTTTTCACATCTAGGTTGGTCACCTAAACAATTCGGCCATTTCAAAACATCATTTTGTTTACAAGCTTATTACATAAAGCCTTAACAAGACTTTGATTTTAATTGAATGAAATTGAAAAAATCCAAAAGCTAGGGACTACAGTTAAGAAGGTAAAGATATTTCAGGGACTAATTGATTTTTTTATGTAACTTTTTTAAAGTTTTTTTTTAATTTAGTCAATCCAATCCAATTAATTCTAATTGAGTCTAATTGAATTAATTTGATTCAATTTAATCCCAAATCAATTTATGATCATATTTCAATTGAAGTTAAATTGACTCGAGTAATTTAACCATATTGCAATTTCTCAATTCCAGCTCTTGTTTCCTAATACATCAGCCAAATTTATTCAAAATAATTCAATTTTGTAGTTATAAATTAGGCCTTTAAAGTCTAGATTTTGATCTAGAAAATCAGGTCTTGATCTCTTCCATAATCAGCCAGCATTTCAATAAAAATAAAATAAAATCACCATCCTTCATATTAGTCCTCTCTAAGGTAAAAATATACAGGGACAAAAAAAAAAAACAAAGACCACACATCTAGCTCTGTCTCACACACTTCAAGACATACAAAAAAGAACCCAAACAAAGCTACTCTCTATTTGTTTTGTCCAACAATCATCTTCTCCATCACACACCCATTTTCCTCACCTCTCTCAGCCTCCTCCACTATCAACTCAACCTCTCCTTTACCAATATAGCCAACACCCCTCTATTAATGCTAACAACAACCTCCTTTAATTGATGACCTATTATAACCTTTTAAACCACTAGTGTAGACATCCCCTCAAACTTTCTATTTTTCTTGACCACCAACGCAGTTGTCACCCTTTCCTATAAAAAAACTAAATGATAACCTCTATATCCTCAAAACTAAATAACATAATAGCTAGCCAAAACATCCCACGCCCATAACCCTATCTTTCCAATTTCTCCTGCCACTGACCACCTTAAAACAACAATCACAATGATCACCATCAATTCCAATAGTAGTCACCGTGACTCATCTTATAGATCTTATTGTCAACTTCATCCATACTTACAACCAATAACTCCTTTCTCTCTAGCTCCCACTATCATTAAGCTACTTCCCAAGGTAACACAATAGTAGTGAACCATCACAAACCCAACTCCATTTCTCACATTGATAATAACCCCTCTCTTCTCAGTTATAGATCCAACCACCATCTATCAAACCTCTCCCTCACTGTCACTGAAAAAACTTGCAATTGCACCACAATAGTACAAAACCACAACAACAACAACTCTCATAATGGAGAGAAGATGAAGAAGAGAGAGAGAGACAAAGAGATGAGCAAACCTTCAACTAACCAGATCTCCTTTAATAGATGTTCATTTGTTGCACAATAAGTAAATGATTGAAGAAGAGATAAAAGAGATTTTTTTTATTAAATGTAAGAATATATATTAAAAATCAAAAAAATATACAGCTCCGAGAATCCAGAGAAACCCATAATAAAATACAACTCTGAAGAACTAGAGAAAACCAGAAAAAAAAAAAAAACCAAAAGCTTCCTAAAATAGTGGTTAGAAAAAGAACCAAATCCTAGATAGGGTGCCCAAACTAACCAAACAAATAGGATCCATAGAAGCATAACAAAGAAGCACATAAATGCAAACCAAAAGGGATAAAAAGTCTAACGCCAAATTATTTGGCAACAACAAACAACCCAACACGTACTTCTTGCATGGCCAATACAGAAGCATGCAGTCACAGTAACGAATGAGAATGATTTTCGTGGAAATGAAGAACCATGAAGAACAAGATTTGGAACTTGCGAAAGACAGAATCAACTGACTGGGACACATGCTCGAATATTCTCATGTTCCTTTCATTTCAAATTAAGTGCACAAGAAGAGCAAGATAAACTCGTCTCATTCTATGGTGCAACCTTTTACTCCGGCCAGACAAACCTCTAATAGTAGAAGAAAGTGAGGACATAAAGCGAGTCAGGTGAAGCTAGTGCTTGATACGGCTCCATAAGAGAGAAGACCAATCACAACTGAAAAACAGGTGAGCATGGGATTCATCTTCTCGATTACAGAGGACACAAATAGTATTAATGGAGAGGAAGCTAAGGCGATCACGAGTTCTCAGCTTACCAAGAACAGCAAGCCAAAGGATAAACTTGTACCGAGGTAAAGACCACTGCTCCCAGACAACACTATGCCAGCTGACAGTAGAACTTTTAAGAAGAAAGAACTCATAAGCATTAGCAATAAAGGAACTAGGCCCCTGATACCAATGATGAAGAGTAGCGATAGTCTCAGGAATACCCTCAAGTTGGACTACAAGCTGGTCTTTAAAAGAGCACAAGGATTTTCGTAGTGGGGAGGAAGAGTGCAGCCTCTCTGAAAACCATAAAGAGTTATGTGGAAGGTAGAAGTGATCAACCTAGCAAATCGAAATAGAATCTAACTTAAGATGAATGTTCTACAACTGCTTAGCTCAGAAACATTTATTCCTAGCCTTAATATCCAACAGCCCTAGACCTCCTTCTAATTGGGGCAAACAAACCTTATTCCAGGCAGCAAGAATAGAGTGATTAGAGGAGGTGCTACCGAACCAGAGAAACCTGCGACAAAGGCTATTGATCTTATTGATAACCAGAGTATGGATAGGAAAATAGTAAGCCAGAATTGAACCATGCCCCATGCCTTGCAAGACAGATTTGATGAGCTCAAGCTGACCAGCATAGGATAACCGTTCCCCATCCAACTCTGAATGAAAGATTCCAGTTAATGAAGGAGGGGGAAATACTGACTGGTTAACAGGAAATGGGGACTGAGAGGCATACCGAGGTATTTAAATGGAAACTGACCTTCAGAGAACCCAGTGAGCTGAAGGAAAGAAAGTTTGTTGGCTTCACCGATACCACCAAAAAAGATAGAAGATTTAGCGGCATTAGCATCTAGGCCAGACATATGACCAAAAGAGAGGAGTTGTTGATGAAGGATGCTAACACACAAAATATCAGACCTATACAGAAAAAGGATGTTATCGGCAAAAGCTAAATGACTTATGCCTAGGGCTCTACATTTTAGGTGGAAGTTGAAAGTAGTCTGTTGAGTGCTAAGAGTAAGCATTCTGGAAAAATATTCCATACAAGCTAAGAAAAGATAGGGAGAGAGAGGATCCCCTTGACGAACACCATATTTACCATTGAAAAAACCAAATAAATCTCCATTGACTGAAACAGAATAGGAGGCAGTCTCCACACACTGCATAATAAGAAAGATAAAATGATTAGGGAAGCCCAATAAAAGAAGAACAGTGCGCAGGAAAGACCACTGGATAGTGTCAAAAGCCTTTCTAAAATCAATCTTGATAATACATTTTGGGGAGGATCGCTTGCGCCCATAATGACGAAGAAGCTCCTGCATGAGGTGGATGTTATCGGCCATCTTTCTAACACCAAGAAATGCATTCTGAGTAGGATTGATGATATCACCTAGAACATGAGCCATACGACCTGCAAGAATCTTAGAGATGACCTTATAAATCACATTGCAGCAAGAGATAGGGCGGAAATCAGCTGCAGAGTTAGTAGTGGTAGATTTAGGAACCAGGAAGATGATGGAATGATTGACTTGCTTAAGCATTTTCCCAGAAGCAAAGAAATCTTTAATGGCAGCACAGAAATCTCCTCCAACAATACCCCAAGCTCTCTTGAAGAAAAGGGAGGAGAAACCATCTGGACCAGGCGCCTTATCATTATCAATGCTGAAAAGAGTTTGCTGAAAGAGCTCATTAGTGACCGGGGCCAACAAAATGTCATGGGAAAAACTATCATTACAAGGATATCATAGTGAATGACATTGCCATTGATGGGAACGGTTTGCTTAGTGCTACCTAAAAGATCAGAAAAGAATTTGACGAACTCTTGCCCCACCTTAGCACCCGAAGAAGTCATAGCGCCAGAAGGTGTTTTAAGAGCTTGAATGTGATTTCAACTATGTTTCTGACCCATCAGGGCATGGAAGAAATTAGAGCCTTTGTAAGCCTCGTTAAGAAAATTACACTTGAGCTTTTGCTTGAAGTACAACAACTCCGCCTGCTTTAAGTTCAACAGGGAAGACCTGAGGTTACTTTCCTGAAGCAAAAGTTGGTCATTATCAAGATTTTGATGAAGAAGAGATTGATGAGTAGCAAGACTATTTTCAGCACGGGCAACACGCTTAGAGATATGACTAAAATGGAGTTTGTTGAGCTCTTTCAATGGTCTCTTCAAGCTCTTTAATTTCCTGCAAAGAGTAAACATATAGGAGCCGCTGACTGGATTGTTCCAACTCTGCAAAGTAACCTCCAAGAATTAAGGGTGATCAGCCCACATGTTAAAAAATTTGAAGTTCTTGTTCCCTCTAGGCTGGCGCTGACCAATCTGAACAGAGGTTGGAGAGTGATAAGAGAAAACACCAGGGGTGTCAAAGTGAACATGGGCTTGTTGAGGCAAACTAAACCAAAGGGGATTCACCATGACCCTACAAAGCTTGCTCCAAACATGACCATTAGACCAGGTGACGAAGCAACAAGTAGAATTTAAATCAGCAATACCCAAATTAATGCAGCACTCCCTAAAATTAGAAACTTTATAGCTGGTGACATAAGCTCCATTATGTTTGTCTTCCTGAGAAAGAATGGAATTAAAGTCGCCAAGGACAATCCAAGGAGAGCTTGGGCACCACCTACGTAAATCCTTCTAGAGGGATCGTCGAGCAAGAATAGTGTTGAACCCATAGACAAAAGTAGCAAAGAAAGTGGAGTGAGTTTCCAAGCTAGAAATAAGAACATGAATAACTTGAGCAGAAAAGTCAAATAAATCAATATTGATAGTGCTAGGATTCCAAAAAATAACAATCCAGGCATAGGAGACAGCCACACTATTATTGAGATATTTCTAAGACTTTAACCGAAAGTTATGCATGAGACCAACTTTAGAAGAGGATAGCTTGGTCTCTAACAAACAACAAACATCAACCCTATTTCTTTTCATAAGGCTAACTACCTTATGCGGCTTCAGGGAACTATTAAGCCCCCTGATGTTCCAACAATGTATTAACATGGATTATGAGTGGTAAGGGTGTTATCCCCACCATTTCCAGTTGGAAGAGAAACAAGTCCCCTTGCAGACCTCCTGGTGATTCGTCTTGCAATAGAGAAATTACCAATATTAGCCTGACCCAGTTCAATAGGCTGAACAACCTCCTTACCTTTAGAAGAAGTAGAAGGTTTGCTGGCAACCGTTATTATGCTTCGTGGACGGGGTTACTTGTTGGCATTCTTCCTTGGCTCAATAGTTACCCAACCATCAGAAATCACTCCAGAAACATTCTGGACTAGAGATTGATTCTGAACCTCAGGCGACTTCTCCTGAAGGGGAACGGTAGGGGAAGACTCTTGTTGAATTTATGGGCCCGGGCGGCTGAAGACATTCCCCTGAGTAGGGTTCTTCTCATGAGCAGTAGCTTGACTCTCCATGGGCAAATTACCCTCTGCAACATTGCCATTCTCTTTGTTTGCACCAGCAGCCGCCTTAGAACAAAGAAGACTGGAATGGCCAAGAACATGGCAGTGCTTACAAAATTTCGGTAAGGTTTCATAGTTAATGTTTTGATGAAGAGTAGAGCCATTTGGTAAAAGAACATCTACAGAATGAACCAATTCCTTAAGCAAATCAATTTCAACCAGAACACGGGCATAAGAGAGTCTTGCAAGATTAGAAGTCAGCTTATCGCATTAGATTGGCTTGCCAAGAACACTATCAATCTTGGATAAGCATATCGGCGACTAGCATAATAAAGGAAGATTTGGAAGCTTAACCTAGACAGGGACTCTAGTCATCTCTTCGCTGGAGAAATTAAAGAATTGCGTCATTGGCCTTAGAATAAGCGGTCGTCCATAAACAAGATAAGAGCCCCCTTGCAGAACTGCAGGCTTATCATCCTTACTATTGAATCTGTACACCAGCCAGCCCAATTCATGGGTAGAGAGGGTGGCTTCACATTTCCAAACAGTGGAAATAAGGTTGTTCAGAGCCTTAAAGCCATGGTATTTACCAGAGACGTCACCCACAACACACCGCTTCCAAACATCAAAGCTATGGTGAAAATCTTCAGAGGAGATAGAACAAGATTTGGTAGTGTGAAAAAGGGAGAAGTTACTAAGCTTAGTACAAGCATCAAAGTTTCTATTAGAAGAGAAAAGATCCCTCCACTTGCCATCATACAGAGAAGGAGGGGTACTTTCTGGTACAGAGTTACCTGGATACAGACCTCCACCTAGAGTACGGAAAAGAGACATATGTATGGCGGAACGTGGAGGGGAAGGGTTAGGAGATACGTCACCTTCATCCTCAGAGAAGGTGAAATCCAGTTGTTCCTCTTCCAGATCTACATCTTCAGAGACATCTTCGACAAGGACCACTTCGTGCGGTTTGGATCTTGTAGCAACTGGCGGATCTGCAACTACACCAACAATGTTGGGACAAACACCTTTAGGGGGGTTGATGTAGAGGAAGAAGGATCTGAGGTTGACACCAGAGGAACAACCCCAGATTGGGCATCAAGAGCAGTAACAGGGGCATGCAAGTTGTCTTGTCTACGTGGTACTGTAGAAGGAGCCTTTCTTTTGTTTCTGGCGATTTGAAATGAAGAACGGGCGGGAAAAGGAGAAAGAGGGGAAAACCAAGAGAGAACTTGAAAGCCAAGACAAGGGAAACAAAGAAAACCGAGAGAAGATCAAACACAGTAAGCTGCCAGCGAACACAAGGGAATCAACTCCATGATGATGAATTTGATTTTATGTGAGCCATGAAGCTTGCCAAGGTGGGTGAGTCCCTTTCCTAGAGAGATAAAAGATATTTTGATACACCAGGTGATGTCCCTTAAAAGTGGTAGCAAGTTGTTACATGTGCTGGCAAAAGCGGTGACACGTAATGCCATCACCACTATCCCAAAAAAGTTCTAGTGCTCTTGCAAACACTCTAGCAATCCTTCGACAATTCTAACCACTTTAGAAGGTCAATTCTTAAACTGAAATGATTTTTTAGTTGATTTATAACATGATTGCAAATATTTTTGGTAATTTTTATGTTTTCTCAAATATGTATTTGTATTGCAACATTGGAAATTTTATGAGTTTGATAACAATATTTGAAGTGTTGTGGGTTGTGCTTGTTACGTGATAACCTCAGGAGTATAATGCTACTGATGAATTTATTTTTATGGTGAAATAATGATGAAAATCAATACCGTACGATGAGGATGGGAGGATGGGTAGCAACAGGTGTATCTGGGTGTGAATTTTAGTGTGAATTTTTAATATGTTTTAATGTGTGTTTGCAATTTGTGAAATTTGATATGCATTGATGTTGTTTTTGAATTGTGAAATTTATGCCTTAATGTTTTTTATAATTATAAATTTTAATTTGTTGATGTGTGAATATTAATGTGTTTATGTAGTTTTAAAATTGTCAATTTTAATGTTAGACATTTTTAAATTTTATGTGTTTATGGTATAAATTTTTTCACATATAAAAAATCCACCAAAAACATAAAACAACTATGAATAAAAAAAATCTGTATTTTACTTTGACTATTGGTTTTATAGCCTTTTCAATATACTCTCAATGATTAAAAAAATCTAATATTCATTAATAAAAAAATCAAGAGTATAAACATCAGTATCACTAGATTTTACTTCCAAGTAGATCAACCCAAAATGAGTGCTACTTAGATATTTTAGGACTAAGGTACAAAAATCTCATTCAACAAACATTGCGAATGAAACTCAAGTGTCATAGGACAAGTGAACTTCATCAAAGTTTCTTCTATGGGCTTTCTCTAGTATTTGGGTTGGGTTTATAAACCTAACATAGCCCTCCTAGTACATTTATGGACATAACTTGAGTTGTGATATGTGATCACCACATTATAGTTGCTAACTCACTAAAACAACTAGGAGTAGTAAAAACTAAGTAGATTTTTAAAATGGATAGGTGTTGAGTTTTTTACTAGGGTTTAATTCATCACAATAAATCTGCATGCATCTTATAGATGGAACAATGGAAGTTTAAACACAACAAGACCTTAACAATTTAGGACAAGACAACCAATGTAGCCTACCTTAGGTAGAATGTTTAAGGATGATAGTGTTTTCTTTTTAGCATAATCAGTCCCTTATTATAGATCTCTAAAAACTAGTTAGGGTTTTTAGTGACTATAATATTAGGTAGTTATTGTTGTACTAAGATTAGACATTTCCTCCTTCTCAAACATATAGAAAAAACTTATTTCTTCTAGTGTTGAGAAAAGAGAATGAGTCACCACGATGTCAACTACAACAAGAGGCAATAGTTTAGGGACAATTTAGGTGAAACCATAAAATTTACCTTTCTCAGACGACACGTCATTTAGCCTATCAAATGGCATGTCATTGAATTACACCAGAAAACTCTAATTAGACGAAATATAGATGACATGTTACCCAGCTCCTTAATCTTATTTACAAATGACATGTTGTTTGACCATAACCTAATTCCTATAGGATGACATAACCTTTAAATCTTATTAAAACCCTAAGAACGATGCTTCATTTAAGCCAACTGATTAGTACTTAAAAGTGCATTTTTATCAAGGTTTTATATCATCATTTTGCACTTGAAGTATCAATAACTCCTTAACTAGAGCATATTTTATAATAACATGTCTAATAATATAAGATACCTTTAATTTATGGTTAATGTTCATCTTAAATACATGCATATCACATAAATCAAAGGATTGATTGATGAGTTTAACTACTGAAATTGAGAAGACAAAGAGAGGGTTAAGCTTAGAAAAGAGATGCTGGTTCAGTCCAAACTGGAACACCATTCAGTTATTGGATCATAACTGGAGTTGTAGAACTTGGATTTAGGGCTGGTTTATATGTATAGAAAGCTAAAAGACATAAGCCTAAAATTTTAATGAAGAGTCCAAGATTTAAAAGTGTCATTTTCGAGTTCAAATGGTAGCAACAACGAAGAAGTCAGAATCTGTCCTGCAGCTCAGACACTATTCAGTGTTCAACCTATATCTCGAGTTCTAGACATCCAAATACGCCGATTCTTGTTTTATTGAAAAGCTGAGACAATTTCTCAAAACTTTCATGAAGACTATCTGTTCAAATTCTGATTTTAGCAATGATGTTTTGTTCATACAAGAAGATAAGGATTGTCACTATGTCAAGATATAGCCACCCACTCAACAATAAGTTATCAAATCAATAGTTCTAAATTTTGGCCTATAAAAGGAGGCATTTGCCATGCATTTAGGCATCTTGTTTATTTAGATCAAGATCTTGCTCTTACTCTCTTTCTTTGTATTTTGTAATGTTCAAGTTTTAATTTATGTTATATTAATCTCTTGTTTATGCTTCTCATTTCCTTTCCTTTACTTAGTTAACTTATATCTTATTTATATTCTTATCTTGTTTATTTATGTCTCTCTTTTTCATTATGTTTAGTTAAGTTTATTATGTCAAGGAGAAAAGGTTACACTAATGGTGTAAGAATAAGTATAGTGTAAACTCAACATGGACTTTAATGTTTGATACTAACATGTTTTGTATTTATTATCTTACTCACTTTTAATACTTTTCTTGTTAAATGGTTAATTTAGATTTGTGTTGAACAACCTTTGGGACAACAAATACTTGGCACTTTCATAGCCCAACTGTATGGTATAACCGACACATGTGTTATGAAAGGAACTTGATTTGAAGTTAACATAAGTTATTATCATGAGTACCTGATAATATTTACAAGTATTGACATTACTCGAATAAGATAATTAATGTAATCATGTTAACAATTTATAATCCGAGTGGAACATCCTTTGTGAGTGGTTTTCAGTCAAGTAATAAAAAGAGTTTATACTATGCTTATTTGAAATATCATTAGTGGATCCTCTAACCTTGACAATTTTTTTTTATCTTTGTTCAAATCCTTACATCATTATCACATCTCAAAGCTTTCTTCAAATCTTTTCTTTTATTTATAATTCTATATAGTTCACCTCCCTGTGGTTCGACCTCGATCTTGCTAGGTTATTTATTACTTCGACACTCCTGCACTTGGGATAAGACATCAACTCTTTGATCGTGTCACTAACTCATCACTTTTAAAAGACATGCATTTTTTTCATGTATGCCAACCCATTTTCCTTTGACTTTTTCTTTCATAAATGACAAAGCATACACTTTCCCATAAACTGACCTCATACAGCATCCTTGTAGCCTTTTTAAACTTATAAATACCTTATGAAGCCAGTTGAAGAATAATATAAAGGCTACAACCAAACCTGCAAAGTGGGAAGATAAGCTACTATATTGTCAAGCTAGCCTTGTAATAGAAAATAAAAACAAGTTTAAGAGAGATAAAGGTCTAAGATTTCTTTCCAAAGATAAAGGGGTTGACCTTGCCAATATAATGACTCTAAAATCCTTCTTTATGGCCCATAACAGGGATCTTTAAGACACTCTTTACGGGGGGTAATCAACAAAAAAAAAATGGAGAAAATGAGAAAGGAAGAAACAAGAAAGAAATAGAGAGGAGATCATACAACGAGGTTTGGAAGAGAAAGAAAAAAAAGTAAAGAGTGAGAAAAGGAAAAGGGAAGAAAAAGGTCATAAAAATAAGAGAAAAAAGAGGTAACTATAACAAGGAAGAAAAAGAAGGGTGAAAGAGAAAAATAGTAAGGCAGCGTGGCAATTACAAATAGAGAAAAGGAAGGGAGAAGAAACAAATTGAAAAAATAAGAGTAAGCAAAAAGAAAAAAGAAAGGAAAAAAAGGAGAGATCAAGGGATTATTTAGGGAATGGGAGAGAAATTGTGATGCGATCCAACCATCAAAGGATCCATTGGAGGTTCCAGTTGGTCCAGTTACTAGACTTAGGGCAAAGAAGTTCAAAAAAGCTTTCAATGGACTTCTTAAAGATACATGGGCTAAGGTGGACTTCAAGAGGATTTGTAATAATAAAGAGCAAGCCTTGATTAATCTGAGTCATATTCAAAAGGGGCTTGTTGGTGGAACCAAGACCATTACACAAGGATTGGGAGAAGAAGACTAGATTCGGATAGTTTGACCTTTTGTTACTCTTTTGGTCATAACTGGAGCTACAAATCGAATTTTGATGTGATTCTAGTTGGGCTAGAAACTAGACTTCCATACCTTTACACCGGTATATGGCACGCCTTCTAATTCATTAAGACGAGAGAGAAACATCCATTTTAAGTTGGGCCTTACTGCTGCCAAACATAATACAGAAACAACGAACTTGTCTTATTTAATTAGTTGGGCTATCAAACTTTATTTATTTTGAGAGGAGACAACTTGTTTGGGTTTTAGACTTGTTTATTTTGTTTATTTTAATTATTTTGGGCTAGTTTTAGCTTGGGTTGATTATTATTTAAACTGGGTTTATGTGAGATCCATTAGGAAAACTAGGGTTTTGGCTTAAAGTTTAAATACTCTTTAGGAATATTTTTATGGCAGACTTTTTATAATATTTTCAGCATTGTAGCCGACTTTTGGTTGCTCAATCTTGGTTCTTGATTGAACTTTCAACTCTTCAAAGAATTGACCATTCTTTGTTGTGAATTTATACATCTTTTGCTCATCTCCAGGTGTAGGCGTTGTGATCGAGTTGGTTTATAGTCTTGTTGCCTTGAAGCAAGTCTTCCATTGTGATAAGCTCATTCAAATCTCAACAAACTTGGGTTAGATTGATCTTGGGGTCGCGAATACCATTAAATTCCGCTAGGGTTCGCATCAAATTGCATTCAAAATTGAGCTCTAAATACAATGATTTTGATGATAGCAAGGTTGTAAGTTGTTATAGGTCCTCATCTTTCATAGAAATAAAAAAGAATACCTAGTACCTTTGTGAGTGCAAAATAAATCCTATACCACTACCACCACAAGTATCACTCTAATAACCCTATTTTATTCTATGCATGGGGTTTATGCCTTTTTTTTCAACATGTGATATATTTCTTCTTCTTTTTTCGTGAACATGGTGTGTTAATAGGTAATTGTCTAGTAGATCTCTTATCTGATGGTTTTAAGTCTTGTCTTAGGGATGTTGCTTTGGTTTGTTTGAGAGGAGATATATAAGCAATTTATTTCCTTCTCTTATTCAGTGTTTGAGTTTTTCTTTCCTCTAAAATCACGGTTCCATGTTTTAGCTTTCTAGGTTTATTAGCACACTTTACTAGTCATAAGTTAAAGATATAGAAGGTTAATTTTAGATTTTTTTTGGTGGCATGAGTTGTAGAACCTATGAAAGTTAGGTGCTAGGTGTAAGGTGTGGTGGGAACTCGTAGATATAAGAAGGGCGTTTTTATGCCTTTTTAGTTTCAAAAGTAACTTGAGTTATTCTTTTAGATAAAACTCTTTCTTCTCTTTGTAATAACATGAAATGTAGTTATAAAGTCAACCAAGATGTTTGCTTTATTTTCTAAACCAAATATCTACCCCTTTGTCATTTGAGCACATATAGCAACCACACTTTTTTGCTTTCATTTGTGCTAGCATGCACGAGCTAGGGCAGTAAGATGACGGAGGGGTTTTTTATCTTTTAAATATGGTGGTGTGATAGAAAGAAGCTTGATATGAAAGTAGTGTTTTGTTTTTCAGGGAGAAGGCAGTGAAATCTAGGTCATTTAAAATTATTATGATCTTTACATGCATGATATTTTATGTAACTTAGTATGATTATTGTCTTACCATAGTCGTTATGAAAAAATAAAAATCTCTTTTCATTCTCTTTTAATTTTATAATGGCCAAGTTTACCATATTAAAAATAAAAAAAAATAAAAAGATGGCATTTTTTTACATGTGTCGGTAATTTATAAAATAACCAAATATTTTGGTATGAACATTTTTTTCCCAAATTTGTTGCAGGTATTTGTGGACTCAATAACAAGTTTATAAAATCCAATGGAAATTGACCCATATTGAAAGGCTCATTATACCGACGTACCCAAAACCTTTTAAAAAAATCAACTTGGTTTTCCCAAAATCCAATTAAAAAATTGTTTTGCTATTCACTTTTAATATTTAAGGTAGATGGACTCACAATTAAATGTTGCCTTAGGTATTAAAAGGAGTAGCATATTCCTCAAATTTTTTATATAATAATTTTTTTTAGTTTAATATTCACTAATACCAAAATTAGGAGTATTAAAATTTTACCATGTAATATTCACCAATACTATAATTGGAGATATTATCTTTCAAATCAATATTCATAGACATTATTGTCAAGAATATCATATCTTCTATACATAATACTCACCAAAGCCAAAATTAGGATTATTATTTCTAATCCAATATTCATTGATGACAAAGTCAAGGATATTAAGCCATTTCAGTACAGTATTAACTAATGCTAGAATTAAAGATATTATTTTTAGTTAAATATTCATGAACGCTAAAATTAAGGGTATTAAAGTACCATAAGAAAAATAAACATTAAGGGTATTAAAGTACCATAAGAAAAATAAACCTTAATGAGGCTCCTTCCATGCACCTTCCTTACGACGACTATGATGTTTGAACCACTAATAAAGGTTTAACCAACCATAGTAAATCTATTATCACCTTGTAGATAGATCTTTGGTAGAATAGGCATAACAGATTATTATCAGTTTAAGAAAAAACTATCAATGCAACTTACCTCATGTAGGATGTTTTAGGGTAATAGTATCTTTCCTTTAGCATAACTAGTCTCTTACAATAGATCTTTGCTGATCAATTAAGGTTTCTAGTGATCATAATACTAGGTAGAAACTCATTTACGAAGATTGACCATTCGCCCTTTTAAAATATAAAAAAGAACTCCTTTCTTGAGATTTAAAGAAAGAGGGCAGGTCACCACAATGTTTGGTGCGAAAAAAGTAACTCGATTCCCATACAAACCCTCTAGCTTTTGTTAAGGGTAAGTTCCTTGGGTCATTAGGATTAAATCATGTACCAAACTCCATCATTCGAGGTCCTTTCTTATGTAAATGTTTGTCTAGCTTTCTATTCAGCTCTTCAAATTTTAAATCACTCCATTTGATTGTTGTTTTACATTGTCTTTAATCTCACTCAGTTGGCTTTTTATGTGAACAAATTAAGCTTTATGCTGCCTCGATTGCTTTTCCAGTGCAGCTTGGTTACATCATGGTTCAGTATTTTATAGCACTTGGATGGTTTTAGGTTTAGAAAGAGATAAAGAAATATAATAAATGCAAGTTGGAGAGAAGAGAGATTAGGAATTCAGTTTTTGTATTGAAATTTTTGTATTCATGTTGGCTGAGAGTCTGGCCTTATATAAAGAATATGAGATGGCATACTCGCGCGCTGTCACGGGCTTATAAAACAAATGTACTTGATATTTTTATAATTATGAACTAGCACTAGATAAATAATAGAAACTAAAGGTATGATGGAGCTACTATTTCACGACGAAAAAAAAACTTGTGTTGGTGATAAAAAAAACTTAGAGACTGAACAAAATGATTTGTAGCAATCCACAATGTTTGGTAAGGAAAGATACAGTATTTTCAGCACATGATTTAGCTTTTATGTTAATAAAAAGTAAAAAACATTACAAAGCTAAATTCTCTACCAACTGAATATTAAAAAAAAAATGACCAAGATAATTTTGGAAGGAAAAAACCCCATGAGGAAAAACATTGTAGCGATTGACAATGTTTTGTGAGGAAAACTATAGTGCTTTTTTCTAATAAAATTGACAAGATAATTTTAGGAAAAATCATAAAAAAAACCATTTAGAGAAATATTGTACCAATCCATGGTGTTTTGTGAGGAAAACAACAACGTTTTCCCCTATATGATTTAGTTTTATTATAATTATAATTCTTAACCAACTCAATATTAAAAAAAATCGACAAAGATAATTTTGGAAAAAATCATAAAAAAATAATGTGGAAAAACACTGCAACAATTCACAGTGTTTTAAAAAAAATTAAAAAGCTAAATTCTCAATATTAAAAAAATAAAATCAATATAGACAATTTTAGAAAAAAAAATATAACAAAAAAAAGCACACAAAAACAGGGAAAAAAACCCATGTTGGAAACATTGTAGCAATTCATAGTGTTTTGTGATGAAAGCTATAGTGATTCCCCACATGATTCAGCCTTATTTCTAATGACTTATAATTGTAATTCTCAACCAGCTCAATACTAAAAAATTAAAATTGAAAAAGATAATTTTGAAAAAATCATAAGAAAAAAAACCATGTGGAGAGACACTGTAGCAATCCACAGTGTTTTGTGAGTAAAACTACAGTGCTTTCCCCACATGATTAAGCTTTATTACAAAATTAAATTCTAACCAACTCAATATTAAAAAAATAAAATCGACAAAGATAATTTTGGAAAAAAATATTAAAAAAAAACACAAAAGTTACAGTGTTTTCCCCACATGATTTAGCCTTACTTGTATTTACTTATAATTGTAATTCTTAACCAGCTTAATATTTAAAAAATAAAATTGACAAAGATAATTTTAGAAAAAAACAAAAAAAAACCCACTACTAGAAATTCGCTAAATACCAACGGAATTACCGACGAACTAATTCTGTCGGTAATTTGGGGTAGCCGTTACCGACAGACTTTACTCCGTCGGTAATTCCGTCTATAACTACCGATGGCCAAAACCCGTCGGTATATACCGATGAAATTACGGACGGAATGTTGAGAATTTAAAAAAAAAGGCAGTTCCCTGACGTGGAGGTTATTGGGGGTATTTTTTACCGACGGAATCACCGAGGGATTCAAAACGTCAGCTCCGTATGATGACGTGACCGATTCATCGATGAAACTGCCGACATAATAACCGACGGATTCAAAACGGTAGCACCGTACGGTGACGTGCCCGTACGGAATAATTAGTAATTACCTTAGAATTAGTTATTGAATATGTTGGAATTATTAGTAATTTTACTACATTATTGCATGATTTGTGTTTAATTATTTGCATTAATTTAATTGTTAGTTTAAATTTTTTTTTGAAATTATTGAATATTTTTTATTGTTTGTATTTATATAATGATTGAATAATTTGTTGAATTGTAATTGTTAATGTTAATGTTGGATTTACCTTAGAATAAGTAATTGAATATGTCGGAATAATTAGTAATTTTACTACATTATTGCATGATTTGTGTTTAATTATTTGCATTAATTTTAATTGTTTGTCTAGAGTTTTTTTTGAATTTTTTTTATTGTTTGTATTTATATAATGATTGAATATGTTGTTGATGTTGAATTTACCTTATAATTAGTATGAATGTTATATGTATAGATGTTATGTTATATACAATATTAGCATAGACGTAGTCAATTGGTTGTGCTTTTGTCAATATTTACAGGTTTGTGGATTTGGGTAATATCCAGTATAGGAGAGGTGCTGTCGAATTTTTTTTAACATTCGAATTTAACTATATAATTATTCGTATACAATTGTGTAGATGCGTAGAATAAAAACCAGAGCTAGTCACAGCTAGTTCTTCTAGCAGCGAGAATGACGTATCCTTAGGTGCCTCTCAAGAAGAGGCACCTACGCCACCTGCACTGTCAACCAATGCTGCCTCTTCCAGCGCGGGTTCACAGCGCAGAGGTGGCGTGCCTTTGCAGCTGAATCAGTTCACCCGTAAGTACAGGGCATAGTGGAAGAACGACCTTTCAATGTAAGTTTGTTAAGGTTATAGTTTTTTCTTTTAAATTATGACATAATTTATGAACAACTAATCAATATTTCATGAATTTAATTTATTTTCAGGTTCACAAACATTGAGGCCGCCCGAGTAATATCATCGACATTTAAATCATCGATGGAGATTCTATTATTTCAATGGAGTCAGGTATCCAGACATCTTGAATGGATAACTCAAATCGATGCATGGTTTAGCAGATTTGAGGTTGGTGTTAATTTCTAATTGCCAGCTTATTTCTAATAATTTATTAATATAATTGTAAATAAATTATCATTTTTATTTATCTAATTATTTATACACAGCACAAATTCACCTGGGACAGGGCGCATGACAAAGTTGTGAGGAGGGTGTGGGAAAATCACGCGGCAACTAGGTAACATCGAAAACAATACAAGATTTTTTTAGGAAAAAATTTATTTTTCAACTTCTAATTTCTCGCTATGGAAGTAAGTTGCGTGATTTTTTGTATGAAGAACAAAAAAAGACAAAAAAACCGTGAGAGATGGGGCCTCCAAGGTTGGAACGATGTGGCGGTTTGGAGGGATTTCAACCGATATACATCTCGGAAGATATATGGCCGCACTATCTTTAGCACGTGACGTCTGAGCGGTTTACACAACACTCACAGTCCGGTGCTGGCAACCGGAATCAGTCAATTCATGACTCGGTGACAACGCATACCGGCGGCTCCATTCCGTTTGCTACACATGTGAAACGGATGGTAAGATTAATTTAAATGAAATATATCGTTAAATTAATTTGTTGTTAATTAATCTTTTTTCATTATAGGCTACGTCTTTTGGACGTGAGCCGAGCCCGATGGAGCTGTTTGTGGAGATGCACGTGCGGAGTCAAGACCGCCAAAAGGGGGCGCAATAGTTCGTTGACAACCGTGCTTAACACTTCTTGGTATGTTTGTTCAACCATTTTATTTTGTAAGTTATTATTTTTATTGAATTGAATAGGATGATTAATTTTTTTTATTTTCAAGATACCTATAATAGCCGGTTGAGGGAGAGATATGGGGACGATCCTTTGAACCATCCGGAATTCGATCCGGATTTGAGGATGAAAGTTGGATCGTTTGGTGGACCCGATAAAAATTGGGTTTATGGGCTCTCCAACACTACAGCCGAGAACTTACGGGCGGCCCGTAGTGTTTCAATTGTTGGGAGCTCCCAGTTAGTATCGAGCACTCAATCTAAGAAGTTCGTGGCCTTGTAGCAACACACAGCTCAACTCACCAAAAAATATGACCACCTATCAACGGCGTTTGCACAACTCAAAACAGAGAATGCACAACAAAAAGTGGAGGATGCACAACGGTATGCGTAACAAAAAGCTGAGCATGACCAGCTTCGCGAATTTGTCATGAACATGGCATCACAGAGTGATGATACATGTGCGCCTCTTCCTTTTTGGCAGTATAACAACCAGCCTCCTCCTCCTCCTCCAGCTCCACCATTATGTTAATTTGTAATGAATATTATTTAACTTTAATAGTTAATTTAATATTTTTTTAAACACATTCAATTTGTAATGAATATTATTTAACTTTATTTCTTTTGTTTTTGATGTTTAATAAAAAATTTATTTGCATAATTGGTTTTTATTACCATTAATTTATATAATTTTATATTATATATTCTAAATAATTTTTAAAAAACATATTTAAAAATAATCACCAAGGGGTTTACCGACGGAATATATCCGTCGGCATTTGACAGTAGCTGCCACAGTCACCGATGAATTTACAGATGGATATATTCGGTCGATATTTTGAACTCACTGACGGACATAATCTGTTTGTATTGTACAGTGCCTGCCATAATGACCGGCGAATGTACAGACGGATATCTTTAGTCAGTATTCCAAACATTCAACGACAATTGTACCGACGGTTTTTATCCGTTGGTATGTCACACCATCACCGACGGGCTAAAATCCTTCGGTATATTTCAAGCGGGAAACTTTTTTTTCGGCACGCAATTTTCGTCTGTAAAACCATCGACAAATGTTTTTTTTGTTTTCCCGATAGAGCGATGGAATCTGGTATTACCGACGAAAGGAAAGCCGATAGACGTATTCCATCGATGAGGATGTCGATAAATATATTACTGATGAAACCTTAATCACAGATCGATGGAATATGTCCTTCGGTAAAACTGTGAAATCTTGTAGTGACCATGTGAGAAAATCATTATAGCAATCCATAGTAATTTGTGAGGAAAGCTACAGTGCTTTCCTTATATATTGTAACTGTAATTCTTGTAACTGTAATTCTTAATCAGCTCAATATTAAAAAATAAAATCTAAAAAGATAATTTTGAAAAAATCATAAAAAAACAAAAAATAAATAAAAACCATGTGGAGAAATATTGGAGCAATCAACAATGTTTTAAAGAAAAAAATTACAAAACTAAATTCTCTATCAGCTCAATATTAAAAAAAAATTAAATCAACAAATATAATTATATTTTAAAGGAAAAAAAATTACAAAGTGAAATTTTTAACTAGCTCAATATTAAAAAAAATACAATTAAAAAATATAATTTAAAAACAAATAAAAAAAATTATTTTAATATATTTTTACATAAAAAATATTTTAAACCACAATTATGATAATTTCAAACAAAACATATGATACCCTTTCACTCCTCGGAAAGAAAAAAAAAGTCATCTGAACCTCAAAAGGCTTCTGTTTTGGTCGCCCCCGACTTGCGGCCTATACACTGCTACAAGTTTGATGCTTGACGACCGACATCTGCCTCGTTTTTTTTTCTTATCGAGGAGTCCTAGGAATGTAACATTAAGGATCTTGTTTTGAAAAGACAATTACAATTAGGGGTGTTCACGGTCCGGTTCGGTCCGGTTTTAACCCAAAAATACAACCAAACCGGAAAATGATATTCTTTATTAATACAACCCGGATCGAACCGAGAACCGGTTCAAATCGAACCGGTTTTGTTCGGTTCGGGTCGGTTTTTTAGCCAAAAAAACCAGTGAAACCGGATTGTTCTATGGTAACAGTGATAACCATTGTTCACTCTCTTCTCTTTCCCCTTTCAGATGATGTTAAGAAATATTTGTATATTAATAATCAAACTACACAATTTTGACACAATAAAACAACTCCTAGAAGCCCTCCTTGCCTCTGGGTTACGATCTGCAGGGAGAGCTTAGATAACCATTGAAGCAAAATACTGCTTTTGGATAACCTCTTGGCTTACGATCTGCTTTTGGGGGTGGGGGTGGGGGAGGAGGAAGGGGAAGAAGGTGGGGCGACTGGGAAGGGGGAAAGGGAAGGGGAAGAGGGTGGGGCGGCTGAGAAGGGTGAAGGGGAAAAGAGGAAGGAGAAGGCTGGGAAGGGGGAAGGGGAAGGGGGTGGGGCGGCTGAGAAGGGTGAAGGGAAAAAGGGGAAGGAGAAGGCTGGGAAGGGGAAGGGGGTGGGGCGGCTGAGAATAGAGAAGGGGGAAAGGTGAAGGGCAAGGGCAAGGGAAGGGAAGGCTGGAAAGGGAGAGGGGAGGGGGGGTGGCGGCTGCTGCTAGAAAGGAGTAAATTGATTTAGGGTTAGGGATGGTTGCTTTTATACCTTGTTTTAAACCGGTCCGGTTTGGTCCGGTTCCATCGGTTTAAGCTTTTTAAAACCGGAACCGAACCGAACCGGGTGGTTTTTTTTATTTTTTAATCGGTTTATTCGGTTTTTTTTATCGGTTCGGTTTTTTCGGTTAATTTTTTCTCGGTTTTTTCGGTTTAATCGGTTGGTCGGTTTTTTTGAACACCCCTAATTACAATATGAAAATTAAATGATACCGCATGGCCATTACTTAATGGTATTATAATAGTTTATTTAGTAAAAAGCGTCTCTCCTCTTTCTTTTAGATAACCATGGCTAGGGTTTTCTAGGGTTGATGACGTGGATTCACTTGTATGTTCATGTTTTGTTGGTTTGGTCCATGCCTTTAATGGTGAACCATGTCTCGTCCATGCCTTTATTGGTGGACCATGTCTCGTACAATAATTCGAAGTAAATATTCTCAATAATCCATAATTTGAAGGCATGTATTATAAATTCAATGTGTTTAACTAATGATGCCGTACGTTCCTGTATTCTTTCTTTTTTGTTTTAAAGTTTTTTTTTATTAGTATTTGAAATATTTTTTATTGAGAAAATAGATTATGAAATCGTTATGTGGAGCAGAATTTCCTCGAGATACAGTGAACTTGACTTTGAGCTTCGGTCCAGGTAACGGGCGGTGAAATGATTATATGTACAGTCACAAGAAATCTCCAATATTTGGCTTGGATTTGTTTCAAAACCTCCCATGCAACCATATTATTCAATAGTTTTATTTATATTTAACTAATATTTTGAGTATGTTTTATATATATATAATGCCTTAATATTCTTTGTTTTATGTTTTGAAGGCACTTTTGAATGAAAGATGCAAAAATGAGTAAATTGAAAATAATTGGCAGATTTGACTTTCAGTCGATGTTTTGTGCAGAGCGTGAGCTCTAGAGGTTGAAATGAAGTGATTTCAGTGACATTAAAAAGCTAACATCCATACCTTTCTGGAAATCTAAGGCAAGAAAATAAAATAAGGAAGAGCATGGAAATCGCAGCCTTCAAAGTCAAATCTCGCAATCTGGCAGTGTTGACCTTCGGATTTCAAAAATTGTGAGATTTATTTTACCTTTTCTTTTCAGTTTATATGATGAATATGTTTGTTCTCTTATGTTTATTTTTTCTATGATTGTTTATTTTAATTGCTAGAGCGGACTCTAAGTTATTATTGTAGACAATCTATTGCTAAGTTTGATATCAAAAACCGGAGTTGTGGTATATGAACTTGTGAAGCAACTGAGTTTAATAATTGTGGTGGATCTGCGTTATTAATCTTAGGAAGAACATTCAATCAAATCAAACATAGACTGCGGACAGTTATGTTTTCTTGATTAATCAACTTATCTAGTTCTTAAGGCTGCCATTGAATTAAATTACTAGTGCGGACACTGTGGTTGTTTGATGGTTAGGGTTAGTTATACGGCGGATCCGTTAACTAACCAATGTTAAGAAGAGATAAATATTCAGAATATAAATTGATGTTTCGTTTCCATGATCAGTTCTGATTTCTGTAGGTGGATGTGTGCTTGTGACCAATGTTTGTTCTCTTGATAATTTTCTGATTTTATTAAATTTTGTTTGATAGTTTTTTGTTTTCTTTTGCTTTAGCCTAGATAACATCCAAACTCCCCCCCCAAATTGCATATCATCTAGCATAAAAATCTGACTTGAATCTTCCCCGTGGGATCGACCCCTTACTTGCTCTAAACTATTTTGTGTGTAGTGTTTGAAGATAGGGTAATTAATTTGTACGACCGCGACATCGCAACACCTTACAATTTTAGAAATATATGATTCTCCAATTCAATCGTGCTGGATATTTATTACTCGTCCAATGATCTTGATCAAATTTTTCCTTATCTCTGGTGTGAATCTACTGAATGACAAGAATGGTATTTTGGCGTAGAAGTCAGGTTTATTGAAAGAAGAAAGAAACAATTATTTTGCTTCCATGGTGATGTGTCTGCAAAATGGCCAGGCTTTTACAGAGAGAGAGAGAGCAGAGGTAGAACATGAAATCTCTGAACTGAAATGGCTTCAAGTCTTAGAGACGAATTACCCTTAAAGACAAGGAAACGCATTAATATTCAATCCTTGGTTGATTCCACGATGATACTGAATTGAGTAAAACATTGAATATACAAACTGCAGTAGCTGAACAGTATGTCGCCAGTGTGAAGTGAGCTCGTGACTGCGAGAGGGGAACTTCCTCCCATGCAAATATACCCTTAGTTGTCAAAACAATTATAAACAAATAAACAACTGCTTTCTACCAAAAGAAAAAAAGAAAAAAAGATTATAAACTACTTCCATAAGGTATTATTATAAAAAATTCTCATTCTTTGAACAATAATTTGGAATTGCAAAATGCCCTTGACAGAGAAACCCACGCAAGCTGAGAATAACTTCTCATTCCCTCACTTAATCCTGTGATAACTCTTTAAAGAAACAGAAAAAAGACATATCATGCCCATGTGCATTTCCTGCCACTTCCAACTTGACTCCTTTGAGACCTCTTTCTGTGCGCACTTCTTAAGACCTAGCTAGTTGTTACCAAAATAAACCTATCCAACTCATAACCTTAACGCAGACGAACTCCAACCAATTAACTTTAAGCCCTCTTTCACGCAAGTAGCACCTCGTTGAGACCTAGGCATACAATCACTCTTTCTACTCTACAGCCCCATTCTCTATAGGGAACTACTGCAACGATTATGACATGACATGCGTCATATGAAACCAAAACGCACATGAAAACAGACCTCGAATCATTAAAGCATCTCTTCATTTCTTTGCCTTCTGAGGAAAATATTAGTTGGGTATGTATGACTTGAATTCCTCCTTTATGATACCTCTGACCTCTCAGTTTCCTCTGAAATGTCCTTAAAGTCAAAGGGACGTTCTATGGATTTCCCTATATATTTCTGTAAAAAAAGAAGAAAAACAAAAGGCCCACTAGCTAATCCTTTATTGTGATTCTTGATCTTGCTTGGTTTTCCACTTTGAACACAAACCTAGGGTTAGCTAGGGTTTTGATGGTGGTTGTTTTTACTACTTTAATTATTTTACTCTCTAATTGTTTTGGCAATTGGCTTATGCTAACGAAAAGATGCATAACTAATTAGGGATTATGCACAAACAAAAGAAGAAACAAAAGAAGCGTAGTTAGTGGCTAAAAACCATGACGTGATAATATTCTCTTTGTGATCAAGTAAAGGCATATTATATAATCATTTCCAATACTTAAATGGATGATTTGCAATACTTAAATGCATATTATATAATCATTTGCAATACTTAAATGGATGATTTGCAATTCTTAAATGCAGTGATTCCCATAGTAGGTAGAAACTTTTGGAGGGATTATAAACACGACAGAGAGAGAGAGAGAGAGATAGTGATAGAAGAGAACACAAACAAATGGACTTATGCGAGAGATGATATATTGAAACTATAACAAATCTGATGATGAAGACAATAGTACAAGAAAAAAGGGAATCGATGTTGTGATGTATCTGACTTATGTGTCCTTGGAAACCAATCTCTGTGTGTCTTATGCGTTCAGTTTAATTCTCTGATAGAATGTCAGTGAGGTGCTGAATGGGGATATGTGCTCACGTTATTCCATGCAGTTTTAGCCATTACCTTTAAACCTGATTAATCTCACCACCAAAGCTCCAAAACTGCCATTATTGATCTCTCCGTCCCTCCAGTCTTTCTCTCTCAGAAAAACAAACACTATTGCAATTAATTCCATCTTAATTTGAAGCATATCCCAGTTGTAGATCAATGCTAAAACTTCTCCAGCTAGTCTTAAACTTACGAGTTCTTAAACGAATTTTCTTCTGTGAAGTATGCCGAGAAAATTAAACAGCAGAAAGATTTTGCATAAAAAATTAACTGTGTTTCGTTGAGCATATGAGTTAAGAATATTTGAAAATAAATGCAAGAGAAGATGTCAATATACTTATTAGTAAATCTGGTAATAAGAGTGCAAAACAACAATGAAATGAATTGGACAGGCATAGAAATTATCGTGATCCATTCATAATTACCTTTCCGTGGTTAATAACTATGGTCGATGCAATCAAAAAAATTCGCTATTATAAACAAGATATCGCGGAAGATAGATGAGCTCTTCATTTTTTTCTGTCATGCTTTTCTTAATATTGTTATTGTTACATGCACCTGGCGAAATCATAAACGATTGAGAGATAGCCGAAGTGATCAAGGATCTAACAAAGAAAAGAGGCCATGATCTCATGATCTAAGAAAGGAAAAGAAGAAAAAACGGCAAAGAGGAAATCAAACAACATAATAAAGAAGGTACCAGACGGCCAGTAATATGTTCGATAGCACTCGAGATTCTGCAACTACTTTACCTTAGGCCGGTCACCAAGCCTGAGCTCAAGATCCAATTCATCTACAGTGCAAGGGCTAATTTCAAACACCTCTGACTGGACATGATGTTTATCAACTGAATTACACTTTAGAAAGAAAGGTAATGATGATTTATCAATCCTCCGTTTCTTGCAGCTCATAGGCTCCTCCCCACAGTCTGATATGCTCGGGCGAGTTCGTCGAACGACTAAATTCAAGCTGACAGACAAATCTGTTTGGACATAATCTACTTTGGCTCTACATCCTGATTCTATTTTCCTTGAATTCTGCTCTACTTCAGTGCTTAGAGCAGATATATGACATCTTTCTTTAGCTAACTTAGTCTGTGGCGGGGGGGAAGATTTATGGGATCTCTTTTGTTGTTCTTCAACAATAAAAGAAGTGAAAGGAGGGGAAATGGTTTTATCACAGAAATTCTCTTGAGTAGATGTATTTGAAACCCTAGAAGATGAAGTTGGGGATGGAATAAAACCAGGATCAGAATTAGGGTTAGGGCTATAATCCAAGGTACAAAGCTGAGATGGGTATTGAAAACCGAAAGATGTATAGGGATTTTGAAGGTGATTGCGAGGTTTTTGATGCTCATGATGAAGAATTTCATTGTGAGGACTTGGAGATTGCTTGAGTCTAGCTCTATCCCTCCTGTGGACATTCATATGACCTCCTAGAGCTTGAGCAGACCTAAATTCTCTTCGACAAAAGCTACAAGAATAAGATCTTGGAGGCCATATACATCCTCCGAGAGGACCAGCTGCATCTTCAGCGAAAGCTTGTTCTTCCCAAGAATCATCAAACGAAGGATTGGTTGAAGCCTGAAAATGAGAATCCAAACTATGCTTCCGTTTAGTCAACATCCAATAACGAGCTTGCTCCATATGTTGGACTATATCCAGAGATTCACCCTGTATACAGGATTAATAATAGGAAAAGTATTAAAACTTAAAGGTTATAGAAAATGGGAGGAGATGGGATGCAAGAAAGACAGATAAAGGGCTTAACTGATTGCTAAGAGTAGTAGTCGGGAAGATAAATTGGTGGGTACTCTACCATGGTTGTCTTAGTGCAGCTACTTTTTTGGTTTTTGTGTTTGGTTCTCAGCACTATCTACTGTGTAAGGGGAACGCTGGTTTATTATTCACGGGAGTGGGTCCAAGGAGCCTTGCTTGCTTGTGCTGTTTATCTGTGCTTATAGACAAACTGTAATCATGTCTGACTGAAACATCCTTGGAAATAATGCTGTACATGTGCACATATTTGTGCTACACTATACTGTATGGATACTTTTGTTATGGACTAGAAATTACTACTATGATGTATACTATTACTAAGCATTGTTTTCCGATCTGTGGACTGCCCTCTTCGAAGAATGCCCAAAGGTGCAGTGGTTATACTGTAACATTTTTAGTATAGATATAAACTTATTAGCATCACAATTGATATAATAAAATTATGATTTTGCCTTCGTCAACAAAAACAATTGGCCTTCGCAACTGTGTATAGTGATTTGCTTTTGTTTTTTTATATTAAAATAACTAATATACTTTTTAATACTCTAAAACACGTTGGATTTTCTCTTCTTTTCACTACGAGATTTCACAATTTTACCGGTGGAAATGTTCCGTCGGTATGTGATTAAGGTTTCGTTGGTAATATATTTACCGACGGACTAAGTCCATCGGCTTTCCTTTCGTCGGTAATACCAGATTCCGTTGCCATATCGATCGGAAAAATAAAAAAAACATTTGCTAACGGTTTTACAAACAGAAATTGCGCGCAAAAAAAAAGTTTCCCGCATGAAATATACCGACAGATTTTAGCCCGTCGGTGATGTGTGGGATACCGACGGATTAAAGTCGTCGGTAAACTTCTCGGTGAATGTTTGGAATACCGACCGAATATATCCGTCTGTAAATTCGTCGGTCGTTGTGGCAGGCACTATGCAATACCGACGGATTACTTCCGTTGGTAAAGTTGTCGGTGAGTGTATAATACCGACTGAATATATCCGTCTGTAAATTCGTCGGTGAATGTGGCCTGTCAAATGCCGACGGATATATTCCGTCGGTAAAACCCTCTGTGATTATTTTTAATTTATGTTTTCAAAAAATTATTTAGAATACATAATATAAAATTATATAAATTAATGGTAATAAAAACCAATTATGCAAATAATTTTTTTATTAAACATCAAAAACAAAAGAAATAAAGTTAAATAATATTCATTACAAACTGAAAGTGTTTAAAAAAATATTAAATTAACTATTAAAGTTAAATAATATTCATTATAAATTAACATAATGGTGGAGCTGGAGGAGGAGGAGGAGGCTGGTTGTTATACGGCCAAAAAGGAGGGGGCGCACATGTATCACTACTCTGTGATGCCATGTTCATGACAAATTCGCGAAGCTGGTCATGCTCCGCTTTTTGTTGTGCATTATCCGCTTTGAGTTGTGCATGCGCCGTGAGCCGTGTGTTGCTGCAAGGCCACAAACTCCTTAGATTGGGTGCTCGATATTAATTGGGAGCTCCCAATGGTTGAAACACTACGGGTCGCTCGCAAGTTCTCGGTCGTAGTGTTGGAGAGCCCATAAACCCGATTTTTATCGGGTCCACCAGACGATCCAACCTACATCAACAAATCTGGATCGAATTCCGAATAGGTCAAAGGATCGTCCCATATCTCTCCATCAACCGGCTATTATAGGTCTCCTGAAAATAAAAAAAGTAATCATCATATTCAATTCAATAAAAATAATAACTTACAAAATAAAATGGTTGAAAAAACATATCACTAAGTGTTGAGCACGATTGTCAACGAACTGTTGCGCCCCCTTTTGGCGGTCTTGACTCTGCATGTGCATCTCCACAAACAACTCCATCGGGCTCGGCTCACGTCCAAAAGACGTAGCCTATAATGAAAAAAGATTAACTAACAACAAATTAATTTAACAATATATTTCATTTAAATTAATCTTACCATCCGTTTCGCATGTGCAGCAAACAGAACGGAGCCGCCAGTGTGCGTTGTCACCGAGCCATGAATTGGCCGATTTCGGTTGCCAGCACCAGACTGTGAGCGTCATGTGAACAGCTCAGACGTCACGTGCTCAAGATAGTGCGGCCATATATCTTCCGGGATGTATATCGGTTTGAAATCCCTCCAAATCGCCACGTCGTTCCAGCCTTGGAGACCCCTATCTCTCGCGGTTTTTTTAGCTTTTTTTTGTGCTTCATACCAAAAATCACGCAACCTACTTCCATAACGAGAAATTAGAAGTTGAAACATAAATTTTTCCCTAAAAAAATCTTGTATTGTTTTCGATGTTACCTAGTTGCCGCGTGATTTTCTCACACCCTCCTCACAACTTTGTCATGCGCCCTATCCCAGGCGAATTTGTGTTGTGTATAAATAATTAGATAAATAAAAATGATAATTTAGTTACAATTGTATTAATAAATTATTAGAAATAAGCTGGAAATTAGAAATTAACACCAACCTCAAATCTGTTAAACCATGCATCGATTTGAGTTATTCATTCAGCATGTCTAGATACCTGACTCCATTGAAATAATGGAATCTCCATCGACGATTTAAACGCCGATGATATTACTCGGGCGGCCTCAATGTTTGTGAACCTGAAAATAAATTAAATTCATGTAATATTGATTAATTGTTCATAAATTATATTATAATTTAAAAGAAAAAACTAAAACCTTAACAAACTTACATTGAAAGGTCGTCCTTCCACTGTGCCTCGTACTTGCGGGTGAACTGATTCCGCTGTGAAGGCACGCCACCTCTACGCTGTGAACCTGTGCTAGAACAGGCAGCATTGGTTGACATTGCAGGTGGCGTAGGTGCCACTTCTTGAAAGGCACCTAAGGATACGTCATCCTCATTGCTAGAAGAATTAGCTGCGACCATACGTGAGCGACCAACTCTAGTTTTTATTCTACGCATCTACACAATTGTATACGAATAATTATATAATTAAATTCGAATGTTAAAAAAAATTCGACAGCACCTCCCCTATACTGGATAGTACCCAAATCCATAAATCTGCAAATATTGACAAAAGCCACAACCAATTGACTCCATCTATACTAATATTGTATATAACATAACAACTATACATATAACATTCATTCTAATTACAAGGTAAATTCAACATTAACAACATATTCAATCATTATATAAATATAAACAATATAAAAAATTCAATAAATTCAAAAAAAACTCTAGACTAACAATTAAAATTAATGCAAATAATTAAACACAAATCATGCAATAATGTAGTAAAATTACTAATTATTCCAACATATTCAATAACTTATTCTAAGGTAAATTCAATAGTAACAATTACAATTCAACAAATTATTCAATAATTATGCCAATACAACAATAACATATATTCAATAAATTCAACAAAAACTCTAGACTAACAATTAAAATTAATGCAAATAATTAAACACAAATCATGCAATAATGTAGTAAAATTACTAATTATTCCAACATATTCAATAACTTATTCTAAGGTAAATTCAATATTAACAATTACAATTCAACAAATTATTCAATAATTATGCCAATACAACAATAAACTATATTCAATAAATTCAACAAAAAAAAACTATAGACTTTAAGAATGAAACATGCTTACCTTAATAATGGGTTGATTTCAAGACTTTATCTACATTTTAAAAATACACCAAAACAAAAAACATAAAAAAAATAAAAATACCTAAAACAAAAAAAAACCCTTAAAGCAAATGAAATAGAGGATACACATAACTTTTAACCTAATGAAGATTCACAAGAACACTTGTTAGAGATTGTTGGTGAATGCCTTGAAGAAATCAGAGGAAAAAATTCGAAATTGAAGGTGAAGAACAGAAGGGATGAAAAAATGAACTAAATGGGCGGTCACTAGAATTTATAGGGCAGTTTTACTGACGGCTTCACCGACGGATACAAAAAAAATATTATTTTAATTTATTCCGTCGGTAATTTTTGAATTTTGCACCAACATTTTTAATTACCCTCCATACTTTTCATTGTTCGTCGGTAATTTCGTCAGCAATCTCACGTGGTAAGAGATGCATTTAATGCACCGCCCTTTGAAATTCGCACCATCCATCGGTGATTTCGTCTGTAATCTTACCCGCCGACAAATGACCAATGGACTTTATTCCGTCGGTAAAAGCGTCGGTAATTGTGGCAAGTATAAAATTATAAAATTCAATAAAACCATAACAAACAAATACAATCTTACAAAATCTAAAACAAACCACAACAAGCATAAAATTATACATTCATATACTACAAGTTTGTTTGAGAAATAACAATAAAACATGTACATCTACTAACAAAATACATATACTAAAAAAACAATAAAAACCATGATATTTAAATGTTAAAATTTAAAAAGATTGAATTACTTACAAAAACTGATAAAAATTCGTAGGTAAATCAGAACACGGATATTGTGACAAGAAGACTTCAAGTATATGACTTGTTGTGCTAAGAAGAGGGAGATTTTTTTTGGGAGGGGGGCTGGTTGTTTGCAGTTGGAAAGAGTTTAGATGAGGAAGAAGAAGGAGAAATAGGGGAGGATAAGGTCGAGTGACAATTGATGTATTAACTTTTGCCGACGGATTCACCGACGGCCTTTTCTGTCCGTGATTCCGTTGGCTATTCTGACGGTAAATAGAATAAGTCACCGTACGGAGCTGCCGTTTTGAATCCCTTGGTTATTCCATCAGCATTTTTCATCGGTGAACCGGTCACGTCACCATACAGAGATGATGTTTTGAATCCCTCGGTAATTCCGTCGGCCTTTCCATCGATGAATCAGTCACGTCACCGTACGGACCTGGCGTTTTGAATCCCTCAGTGATTCCGTCGGTAAAAAATACCTGCAATAACCTCTAAGTCAGCGAACCGCCTTTTTTAAAAAAAATTCTCAACATTCCGTCCGTAAATTCATCAGTATATACCGACGACCATAATCCGTCGGTATTTACAGATGAAATTATTAACGGAGTAAATTTGTTGGTAAAGGCGACCCCAAATTACCGA
>Ga0325410_1000248_pt1 | contig 53303 bp, 17 predicted proteins | sample PopdelMetagenome_16_FD_206182 | JGI IMG/M metagenome (GOLD analysis project Ga0325410, IMG submission 206182) | Populus deltoides microbial communities from Bellville, Georgia, United States - Xylem-PdIQD-R3 | ecosystem: Host-associated > Plants > Phyllosphere > Stem > Wood/Secondary xylem...
TTAATTTATGTTTGCAAAGTTATGGTCATTCATCATTCTATAAAATGTGAGAAAAACAACAAGATTTAAGTTGGTATATAGAAAAGCATATATATATATATATATATATATATATATATATATATAACCTAAGTTTGTTGTCTGTCATATCAAGAATATGCATTAACAAAATTGTTGTTGTAGAACTTACTGTATTCTACTTCTATGATTGTAGTTGTGTTCTTGATTTTTTTTCCTTTTTTTTATTTTGATATTACTTTTGAATTTATCACTTCAAATCAAGAAATGGTAATTACAATAGTTAATTATATGATTGTTTTTGCTATCTTTTTTAAGTTTAGTATTTTATGATAGAAAGCAAAATTGTGTTATTCTATTAACAAACAAAAATTATAAATAAGTTAAAACTAATGTAGTTGATAACATAACACATCTTATATTCTACATCAAAGCATTACAACTTTTAATGATACAATTCATGTAAGGGTTGAACAATTATATTCAGATTTTAGCATAAAGTTACCTATTATCTAATTTTACGTTATCGAGCATAACTCTCAATTCGACCTTTTGATCAAGCAAAAATACTTCCAAGTATATTTAGATGTATTGTTCTTTATGTGATTGAACTTTCAAGTCAATCGGAGATCATTAAGGTCTTCTAATACAACTCAGAAAATGCAATATGAATTTTGTTATTTGTTGCTTTTTGACTTGTGGACTTTCTACTTGGAAAAGATTCTTTTTCTAATAATGCAAGGATATTCAACAACATATTTTTGAAGTGCGGTAAGGATTCTTGTAATGCTTTAAAATTATTTTCGTAGAATAATTACTTATTTATCCTAACTACATAGTTTTAGGTTGATTCTTTCCTAGTGGATAGTTTTATGCTAATAAATATAATTTTAGATCTGATCGTTGGATTGATCTGAAATTTTACCAGAAGTTCTCAAAGATCTTATTTTATATTAGGTTACAATTTCAGATCAATCGAACATTGAGAAGATCTTGTGATAAGGTCTAGAATACATGAATTGCAAATTAGTTTTCTAGTTGATTAATGATTCTTTTACCTATTCTATTTAGAACTCTTTTCTTATTATTTCATATTTGTTTAGGATGTTTTTATCTAGTATAAATAGGATTATTTAGCTTGTATTTAGGTTTCAACTTTCAACCATTATATTTTAAATAAACTTGTGTTTTGCATGATGTAACACTTTTCTTTTTTCTATGATAAAGATCAAATTTAACTTATCAAAGTATAACTGACCTTGTGACATCTTTCTTAAACTTTTCGTTCATGAATCAATTTTTATTGGGTAGGGGTTCATTCCAATAGTATTGATACTTTGATTCAGGTAATCTCTATATCACACTCCTATCAAACTTCATTCTTTAGCTTTCCAGGATTTGTTTTTCTTATGTGTAGATTACATGATCATGTGATCATAGGGTTCACAACATACAATACACAACTATTATATTTAAATAGCATCACTTAATTAATTTGAATGACAATAAAACAAATGAAAAAAAAAATATCACAAACATTATATTTAAGTTTGAGAAAATATTTATCACAAACCCAGTTATTAATTACATTTAAATATGAGTTCTAATATTATTATTTTATCTATAATATTTCGTTGTAAGAACTTTTTTTTGTAATATATATTTGGACTGATTTATGGAATTTGAATACATGATACTAGCATTAGCTTCAATAAATTTATGGTTGCAATGTCATTCCATAAATTGCAAGAAAAATTTCAAGATTTAAGTTGGTATATAGAAAAGCATATACATAATTTTAGTTTTTTTTTCTATTTTTTTAAGAATATACATTTAAAAATTGTTGTGGTGGTACTTATTGTATTCTACTTCTATAATTATAGTTGTATTCATAATTTTGTCTTTTTTTATAATACTTTTGAATTTATCACTTCAAATAAAGAAATGTTAACTATAATAGTTAATATTGTATTTGCTATCACTTTGAAGTTTAGTATATTTTGGTAGAAAGCACAATTGTGTTATTCTATTAATAACAAAAACTCATAAAATATTTTGGTAAAAAGCACAATTGTGTTAATTATATGGAACTGAAATAGAATTATAATTTTATGAAAGTGATGTTTAGTGCCTTTTTATTTTAAATTTTAATGAAATTGGACTTTTAGTTTCCAAAGTATTAGAAACTTCGTAAAAATGTGCGTATTTTAAGCTTCATGCACAACACTTATATATGATTAAAAATAGTTTTATAATTAGTATAAAAAATAATATATTAAATTAATTATTTTGCACTGAAATATAATTGTAATTTTATGGATGTGAAGCTCAATGCTTTTTTTGCTTTATTATTTTTAAATTGTAATGAAATTCGACTTTAGTTTCAAAAGTTTTAGAAATTTTATAAAAATGTAGGTATTTTTTAATAAGAACAAGTATTTATCAAAATGAAAAAAATAATTATATTAATTTCTCAACTTGAAACCTTGATTTTATAGATTCACACTTTAATATATTTAAATATCATCACATATGGAATGAGACATATCAATATTGAAACAAATATGGGTGACAAATACAACATAAAATTTTGTTATTCTATTAACAAACAAAAATCATAAATTATTTTAAACAAATATAGGTGACAAAGACATCGCTTTTTATATCCCACATCGAAGCATTTCAACTTTTCATATTACCTTAAAAAAACTATTTTCACACTTGATAATCGTCAGGCTTAGTAGCGCAAGCCTGTAACCTAAGTGGGGGCAATAAATGGGTTGGATAATCAAGCAGTTACACAATAGTTATAGAGAAAAAATACATGAGCACAGACACAAACACATGAACACTTGCTAATTTAGACAGCCAAATTTTGTTTTTTTTATATAGATTTTTTTTCAAAATTGTTTTATATAATACTTATTATTATTAGCAAACCATGTAATAATTTTAGGCATTAAACAAGATGTTTTTGCTTGATTAATGTAAAATCCGGGTATAAATTCAACATAAAATTGGAGAAATGTTTAAAATTGAGTAAAGGTAATAAAATGAATGATGTGTGAATTTTGATAAATGGAACACAAATATATGTATATATAAAAAGGTAAGGATACAAAAATTGATCCAAAATCATTTTTTATAAATGTTTGATTAAAAGATGTAAACCTGGTATAACTCAAGAGTTCCATAAAATTTCTAAAGGAATTGTATTTGGAAATTTGGCAAATAAAAAAAAAAGAGGTTTGATACTTGCATTAAGAGATTGGATATGGACCTAAATTCGTAAAAATGGTTAGCGAAAAAATTTTTAAATACAGAGGTGCAAGAATGCCTGAAAAAATTATGAGGAAAGAAAGGTATTAGAGTATCAATTAATAAATTTTGATATCGCTTGTTGAAAATTAGTATTAAAAATATTTCAGGACGAGGAAAATAATACCTAATAACTATAAAAGTTACTATTTGAAGGGACATGGTGGGAATTTGATCATTTTTGCCTATAAAAGGCTTGGGTACAGCCGGCCATGGGGGGATTGAGAGAGAAAAGAGGAGAAAACTCCATTTTTGCTTGAAAAATCCTTGAGAAACCTATAAAAAAACAAGGAAAAGAAAAGAGTTAGTGATACTAAAGAATTTAGGCAACAAAATCACTTAGATTTAAAGTGTTCTTGAAAGAAAAATTTTGGGATAGAGTGAGAGGGAAAGGGCGGCAGTTGCAAACAAGGAAGAAGAGGTATGAATCCTTGATTTGTTAGCACTTGGAACCTGGATTACTCTTTGGTAAGGTGTTCTAACATCCATTTTACAAGTTCATGCAATATATGTTAAGTTTCCATTGATTTTTCATCAAATTGAGGTTAGGGTTCATGGGGGAAATGAGAAATTGAATTAAATTGATGTTTGTGACATGTAATAGGATTGAGATGAGTTGAAATAGCAAGTAATTTAGAAAGGAAATTAGTAGTCCCTTGCTAAGGCTGTGGCCGACTATAAATGTCATAAGAGGAAGGGTGTTTTATTTGAATCATTGGCTTGATGATATGTGTTTATATGAATTAAAATAATGAGAATGCATGAAGGAATAACAATGAAGGTGTTAGAGAGGGTTGAGAAGAGTGTTGATTGATAAGTTAATGAAATTGGGAGAATTGTCTATAATTGTGATAAGTTGCAAAATGATGATAAATTGGGTAAACTAGTTCTTAGAAGGTGTCTTTGGCAACATTATAGTGTATATAACATGGCAAGAAATTGATTTTGAATGAGGATAAGTTAAATTGGTAATGTGTGAATGTTACAGAATTTGTTGACGAGACTGGACAGTTGACCCTCCTTAATTTAGAGTTTTAGAACTCCAGCTATAAGCTAATAACTAAGAGGGGGTCAGGACAGATCTTATTGGACAGTTGGTCATATTCTCGATAATAGGTAATTTTGAGGGCTTTAGGAACATAATTGGGTTATTCTCCTTTTAGATGACTTATAGCCCTATGTCTTATCTTTTCAAGGGATTTAGCCATGCCTTAAACTGAACTATATAATGTTAGTTACGGATGAAACACAAAACAATGTTCGAATAAGGAATTACATCGATTGTGATGTTGGTTTGCATTCTTATATAAGAACCTAAGGAAAAGGATTTAATGGGAATATGAGACATAAATTTAAGAAAAGAGGGTAATAATGAATGAGATGATTAAAAAGAAATTTGTATAGATTATAGATTTAGAAGAAATAAATGCTTATGAGTAATGACGTGGTATACTTGTTGATGTAAGGGGAGCCACAGGACCTGGACAGCAGCCTATGACTACTAGTCAAGCTTTTACAACAAGTAGGTGACCAAAAACTATGCTTTCTACTTTCTGCTATTTTAAATTGTTTGGCATGTTAGTGCTTTGAACTTGGTAGTCTATGCATATATTGTTAATAAGAAAAATAAAAAAGGATCGATACAAGTGGTAGGTTGAGATGACATTGATTAGCTATCAGAGTTTGAATAGCTAATGGTATCAATGAGGTTCCATTGGTACTGGCATTTCAAATGACATTGATTAGCTATCCGGGTTTGGATAGCTAATGGTATCAATGGGGTTCCATTGGTGTTGACATTTCTTAAATTGATTAGTCGACCTCGAGTAATTGAGTGACTAATGATGTTAGTAAAGATTACTAACATCAGCATGGTTACTCCCGGTTAAGAAAAAATGATAAGTTGATTAACTATTTTAGGTCGGGAATAGTCAATGATATTAATGGATCGCATTGGTATCGACAACCATTTTTGGTAAGATTAGCTACTTTGGATAAGGAGACTAATGATGTCAAAGGTTCTTGACATCGACAACTTTGATAGTAAACTAGATGTGGATGAGAATTGATTAACTATTTTAGGGTAGGAATAATTAATGATATCAATTAGTTGTATTGATATCGATACTTGAATGAAATTGATTGGTCTAACCTGGTATTGGGAGACTAATGATATTAATGAGATTCATTAGTGTAAACCCCGGGAAAAATTAATAAAAAAAGTGAAGAAATTCATGCATATGGCTAAATAAAAACAGGAATTCAGAAATTTTTAAATATAAATTTCCGGATGAAATAATTCGAGACATTATAATAAACCCGGTACTAGTGAGGGTTGGATTTAATTGAAGAGAATAATACACTTAAAGGAAAAGAGGGCCTAAATGCAAATAAGGGAAAAAATATAGAGTATAAGTACTCTCTCCTCACCAAAAATCTACAGGAACCATAAGGAGAGAAAATAGGGAGTTTTATACCCATTTGTGAAATCAAGAGAGAAACACTAAAATTTCAAGAACCCATCCAAGATTAAAGGTTTATAGAAGGGATAAACACTTAAGAGCAAGGAATTACTAATAAATTAAATAAGAAGAAAAGAAATGAGGGAGTTAAAAATCTTCAACTGGTTGAAGATCAAAATCTTAATTCGTACCGGGTAAGGTGTTCTAAACATGATCTTAAAAATTCATTTTAAATTCGATAATGAATTAATACCTTGATATTGAATCATTGGTTAGGGTTCTTAGACATGAATTGGGGAAAAGTACTTATTGTTAAGATTAAGTTAATTCATGTGTGTGGTATGTAGTTTATGAAAGTATTGTGTGAAGGGGAGGGGGAGACGAATTTGGACAGACTTGTCTCCTGACTTTCGGTGAGATTTCAGGTAGGAGGATGAGGGAATTAGGATTGGATTCCTTCAAAGAAATTGTAGATTTGAATGTTAGCTAACCAAGAAAACTGGTCTTGCTCAATTTGGAGATGTAGAACTCTAGTTATGGGTTATCAACCGAGACTGAGTCGTGACTGATTATGTAGGGTAGTAGAACTGATTAGTTGATGAGCAATTTTGACTATCTTAGAGGCAGAACTAGGTTCTCCTTCCTTCAGAGAACTGGTAGTCTCGTCTCTTAACTTTCTAACAAGATCAATCTCACTTAAAATGGAGTTTTAGAACTTTAGATATAGTTAAAAATCTGACAAGTGTTCAGATAGTAACATTTCAAATGTCTAGACAGTAACAGTTCAAAGTTAGACAATAACAGTTGGACAGTAACAGTTCAAATGTCTAGACAATAACAATTCAAAGTTAGACAGTAACGGTTGGACAGAAACAATTCAATGTCTAGACAATAACAGTTGGATAGTAACAATTGGAAATTAGACAGTAACAGTTCAAAGTTAGATAGTAACAGTAGACTTTCACGTGAATACTATATATAAGAATATAAAATAATTGAGACATGCGAACACTTGCACATTGAGATACTAACTCTGAAAATATACATGATATATGTATGTATGTTATTATGAGGAAATAAACACGCATAAAAAGTAACATATGAGTAATGGATGAATTTGGATTCCTTATAATATCAGCTTGAAGGAATCATAACCAAAAACTTCCTTGTGATTCAAAAGGAGCAACCAGGATTAGATCTTCTGTTAGGGAGGTCGCAAGACAGGCGAAGCAGGTGCGTGATTTTCCCTCCTATTTGCACTTATAAATATCGTCTTCCCTCTTAGCGTATTTACAAGATTAGCTTCAGCTAATGGCATCCATGATAGGAATGCTGGGAGATGATTTACAAGATTAGCTTCAGCTAATGGCATCCGTGATAGGATTGTCGGGAGTTGAATTACAAGATTAGCTTCGGCTAATGACATCCTTGATAGGATTGCCAGGAGTTGAATTACAATATTAGCTTCAGCTAATGACATCCCTGATAGGATTGCCGGGAGATGAATTACAAGATTAGCTTGGGCTAATGGCATTCGTAATACGATTGCTGGGAAATAAATTTCAAGATTAGACTTTGCAAGGTCACCCAGTTCACGCAAGTAAATAAGAGTATCCAAATTAAGAATATGCAAATAAGTGTTAATTGGGTTTAAAAGATTTACAAGCAATATATATAAGTTCTCTGTTAGAATTCTTATGGATCCGATAGAAAATTAATACTTCATTCGTATACATTACATGAGCATATATATATTCTTTATCAACATAATGGTATGTTTATTTATGTATCAGGTCCATTAAATATCTAGGGAGATTATTAATTTAGGACCCTACTTTATCAAGCTTATGTAAATATTTAACTTAAACAAAAAAGAATTAACGCATTTATGTAGTATACTTTAAGAACACTTATTAGTATATTATGGTATAAAGCGTAGTTGTGTTATTGTATTAACAAACAAAAATCTTAAATCATTTAAAACTAATATGGGTGACAAAAGCATCACTTTCTATATCCCACATCAAAGCATTACAACTTTTCATATTACCATAAAAGAATTATTTCCATACTTGATATTCATCAGGCTTGGTATCACAAACCTATAACCATGACAATAAGTGAGTTGAATAATCAAGCAGTTACATAATAGTTATAGAGAAAAAAACACCTGGACATATACACAGACACAAGAACACTTTCTAAAAGAGAAAACCCATATTTGTTTTTTCATAAATAGATTTTTTTTCAAAAATATTTTATATAATACTTATTATTATTTGCAAACCATGCAATTATTTTAGCCGTCAAACAAAACTTTTGTACTTGATTAAAGATATTTTTATTGGTATAACAAATAATATATTAAAATAGTTCTCATGAACTGAAATAGAATTATAATTTTTCAAATGTAATTTCAATATGATACTAGTATTGGCATCAATTAATTTATTATTGCAATGTTATGGTCAATCATCATTCCATAAACTGTGAGAAAAACAACAAGATTGAAGTTGGTAAATATAAAAGCATACATGTAACTTTAGTTTGTGGTTTATCTTTTAAAAAATATATAATTAAAATTTTTTGTTTATATCTTATTGTATTCTACTTTTATAATTGTAGATGTTGTCATCATTTTATCTTTTTTTATAGTACTTTTGAATTTATCACTTCATTTATCATTTCAAATGAAGAAGTGTTAACTACAATAGTTAATTAAATGATTGCATTTGTTATCTCTTTGAAGTTTAGTATATTATGGTGTTATTACTCAATTTTGGACCCCACGTGCTGGAGACCGTGTATACCTCTTTTGAACCGAGTGTAGGAGTTTAGCTCATATTTGCTGGAAGATTGACAAAAGCAGAGAAGAAAGAAATATTTTTCGAACCTTGTTTGAGTTGTTTTCTGTTCTCTTTATCCTCCCTATTTGCTGCCAAAATCATCAGGTTTTCTTAGATTGATTAGGACTCTTCATAATGTTAAATTTGTTCCTTCTTTATCTGGTCTTTAAGGTTGGATAAATCCCTCAGAATTTGTACTAAAAAAATTGGTTCTGCGACTATCGTAATTTTTTTGTTCCAACTTAGGCTTTGATTCTGACTTGGTTTCGTACAATATCTGACCATCCCAGCTATATTCTTTCACTCATGACATGTTGAAGAATGGACCTACACCTTTATTAGGTCCTAGAACTCACTGTTCTTATAGCAGACTCTCAGTCAGATTGGGATGCTTGGCATTGTCAATTTCCTGAATCAGATTACAAGATCCTTTTGACCAACCAGATTGCGGCTAGATTCTGTTCTACAAAACGATTTTGTCTCACTTTGGATCCTTCATCAAAATTGTATTCTTGTATGCGTAGATGAATTCGGCCTGTTGAATTGCTTGATTTCGATACCAGAAGCTCAAGATATTCCCGTTTGAATATCTAATCTGAAAGCAGAGAATCCTGTCACGAGAAATGTTCTAGCTCGAGTTTTTGCAATTCTGTTCTTCAAAACAAATTTATCTCACTTTGAATCCTTCATGAAAGTTGTAGACCTATTTGCATAGATGAATTTAGGTTTTTGAATCGCTTAATTTCAATATCAGAAGCTCAAGATATTCCCGTTTGAATATCTTGCATGAAAGTAAAGAATCCTGCTGCGAGAAGGATCCTGACCTGAGTTTGTCGGTTTGATTCGAGGGACCCGATTTAATGTTTCAAGAATTTATCAGGTTAATTAAAGACCAATTTTAAACTTTGAAAAGTAATTGGTTTCGTTGAAGGAATTGAAAAAATAGAGACTGGATCACAAAATGTCATAATAATTTCTGGCTAATATCAAGGAAGCAATATATCAAGGAGATAATTACCGAATCATATATGTTAAGAAAATAATTACTACAATATAAAAGACCATAGATATAGAATTTGATTGGTGCTAGTTATAGAAGACAATCTCTGCAATAATTGTTGCAATATTTCCTTGAATAGTACATATAGAGATTTTTTATATAAGTGAACCTCCAGCAATATACAGGGAGCGAGACAAACAAAAATTGAAGGAAACACAAAAAAAAACACTACCCCTATCCTCTCTTGCAAAGAAGTCGTAGCCCCCTGCTCATCTTTTAAAATAAAAAAATGAAGTAGCCCCTCCCTTTGAAGAAACCAAGGATCTCTCTTTGGCCATACCTTGTCCCCTCTCCCTCTCATCAACAGCCCACCATTTTCCCCCTCAGCCAACCGATCTTCTCTCTCTCACCCGAACAACCTTACCCACTGAAATTCCTCATCTCCCGCACTCTTCCCCCTCACTGGCTATTTCCTAAGCAACAACGCTGCAACAACAACACCAAAAATTAACATGATAGCGCTGCAAGCTTCAGCCTCTACACTGTAACCTGCAGCAACAACGCTGTGACCAACTCATCAAACCAACTTTCTCTCCCCATCATGATCTCCTATTGCAGTCATGAATGAGACGACAACATTGTGAGCAGCAATAAGCAAGAGCAGCACAGTAGTCGGATCCTTCCTCTCAAAGCGGCAAACAACAGCAGTAACATGACAGCAGGATATCCTCCCCGACCTCCATCTACAGCAAGCACCATCACCAGGGGAACCCGAAGGTAGGGAGAAGGTGAGGACACAAGAAGAAGGTCGAACGAACGCAGACAGTGGAGAGCTAAAAAAACCAGACCGCTAATAGACCAGGTACGTAAGCAGTTTCTCTCCTTTCTCAGTTCTGCATTTTCACTTAAAAGATTTGGCACTGTGCGAAGGTAAATTAATTACCTTCGCACTGTGCAGTGCATGCGTGAGTAATTCACGCATGCAACTTGCAACAGTGCCCAACCAGGTCACTGGTTTGAACTAGTGACCCGGCTAGGCCTGCTGGGTTCAGCCCAGCCACATGGGCTGATCTAGACCCAGCCTAAAAAAACGAGTAATATTGTTGTTTTTTTTATATATTTGTTTTGTGGTTTTGTTTTTGTATTTTTATATTGTAAAAAATACAAATCTCATATTTAGAATACCTAGTTTTCGACGCAATGTGACAAATATACATATATATCAAAAAAAAAAATTTTCATGCATACGACCAATATCCTAACATGTTTTGAATTTTTTTTCTTATAAAAAAACAAATATTTGAAGTTTTGAAAATGTGTTTTCTCATGGATTTCTTAAACACAACAAATTATTTTTTTCCATTTCTAGATTTTACAACATGTTTGTAAGACTCCAAAGGGTATTGGCCAATATTCAAAAAAATACAAAAATCTTATTTTGAGGGGAATTTATCTATTTTCACCGTTAATGTTTGGATAAAAAAATCCCAAAGGAATGAATATCCAAAATATTATTGGGAATAACTTGCTATTATTCACTGTTAATATTTGGATAAAGAAACCCTAAGTGGTAAATATCCAAAATAATTTTTTAGGAATAATAAGTCATCAAACATCCTTGAAAGAAGCCTTGATTATAATTGAGGACATTTCAATTTTTGACTCCACGGTTTACGAGTCGTGAGAGTATGAAACACTAAGGCAAAAAAAGGCTTTTAAGACGCTTTGAATTTCCTTAGATTTCTAAATTTGTGTCCCTTCTCCTAGCGATTTACGAGTCGCAAACTCTTAAAATACTGAAGGAAAAATGAGCTTTTAAAGCACATGGAATCTTCTTGGATTTCTATCTTAATAAATTTAGTTTGAATCAAACACAGATTTCAAGAGATCTGCATTGGTTCTCCTTGGCACTTTGTAGACATATCTAAAGGTATGATCCATATTGGCCAAGGGTTCTTGCTTTTAGACTTTGAAACCAAATCCATTCATCATAGCAAACCTATCCTAGAAAAACTAATTAAGAGAACACCAACACCATATCAATTATATGGCAAACCAAACACCAAGCAGCTTACTTTAGGTAAGGCGTATTAGAGGTGCTAATACATTTCCTTTACGCAATCAGTCCCTTGCCTTAGAATCTCTAAAAGACCAGTTAGGATTCCTAATGACCATAATACTAGGTGGCGACTTCCTTATTCACAAAACAAAAATCCTAAAATCATACCCCGCTCCGGGAAGGGTCGCCGCTCTGCCGCGAGGGTGCGACATATGGTATGAGCACAATTGTGTTATTCTATTAACAAGCATAAATCATTTAAAACTAATATGGGTGACAAGGGCATCGCTTCCTATATCCCACATCGAAGCATTACAACCTAAGTGGGGGCAATAAGTGGGTTGGATAATCAAGCAGTTACACAATAATTATAGAGAAAAAACACATGAACACAGACACAGACACATGACCACTTGCTAACTTAGACAACCCATTTTTGTTTTTTTTGTATATATGTTTTTTTTCAGAATTGTTTTATATAATACTTATTATTATTTGCAAACCATGCAATTATTTTAGCCGTCAAACAAAACTTTTGTGCTTGATTAAAGATATCTTTATTGGTATATCAAATAATATATTAAAATAGCTTCCAACACAACATATATACCTAAGCACAATGATTAGTACATAAAAGTGTATTTTCATTAAAGTTTTATATCATCATATTACACTAAAGTATCATTAAATTCCCTAACTAAAGCATGTTTTATAATAACAAGTCTGATAACATAAGATATCTTTAATTTATGGTAAATGCTTATTTTGAATGCAGGAATATCTCACAATTTAAATGATTGATTGATGTGTTTAACTATTGAAGTTGATAAGACAAAGAAAGGGCTAAGTTTAGAGAAGAGATGTTGGTTCAATTTAAACAAGAACACCATTCGGTTTGTTGCTACCCAATTTTTGACCCATGTTTTTATAAATTTTCAAAAATAAAAAAAATAAGGGTTTACACATGGCAATAACATAAAACATCAGGGATAACATTAAGAAGGCAATATGTCAAGGAGATAATTATTGAATCGTATATAATTATTGCACTATAAAATACCATAGATATATGATTTGATTCGTGTTGGTTATGGAAAATAATCACTGCAATATAAAATATCATATATATAGGATTTGTTGGTGCTGATTATAAAAGATAACCTTTGCAATAATTATTGCAATATTTCCTTGAATAGCACGTATAAAGATTTTCTATATAATTAAATCTCCAGCCATAATATTTGAGGAGGGGGGAGAAGAAAATTCACAGGAGATCAATTTTAAAATAAAAAAATTAGAGCAACCACAAAACCCTAAAGCCATCACTTTTAAGGTAGCAAGCTGCCCACCCTCATTTGAAAAAAAAAAGAGTCCCCGCCCAAGGAAGCCCTCTTCCTTCTCCTCTCAGCCGACCAGAGCTCACCTGCTCTCTCTTTTCCCTACCGCCAGCCAAACAGACCAAGAGCTAACCTCCAAACCACAGCAGCTGACACTCTCCCCTCCATCTCCCCGATTGCAACTCCCTTTCACTGCCTTCACACCTGTCCCCATCTTCCTCTCCTAGTCGCCCCCTCCCTTTGAAAAGAAAAAAAAAACAGAATCGCCCCCTGCTTTTGATTTTTACTCCCGAGAACCAGCACTAGCCTTCCTTTTCTCCACCCAACAGCTCCGCAGGATGAACAGGTATTGGTCTTCTAGAGGAGAACCAGAACAAGCTTTATTATGTCATGGCCCTCACTGTTGAGAACTTCCTTGAGCGTCAGCTCCAGACCCTCGTGTTCAAGGCTGGCATGGCAACTCTTCAATGACAGCTCCGCAGGATGAACAGACCCTCGTGTTCAAGGCTGGCATGGCAACTCTTCAGTGACAGCTCCTCAGGATGAACAGAGGCACATTAGAGTTGAAAGGCAGGAGGTGGTTGTCCTGGAAGAGTGAAGAAAAAGAATCAGAAGGCTGTTGTTTAGTAGATGTTTGATGGTCTTAATCTACATGTGGTTCTTGGCATGATCACAGCCGTAGTTGGGATGGTTTGGCATGGCAACGCCTCATCTAAGCCTGGAGGATAAATTAAGCATGCAAGGGGAAAATGAGACGTGAGCAGCAACCAGTCGTCTCCCACTTCGCCTCCAGCCACTGCCTCGCAGGTAAGTCTTTCTTTCCTTGTTTTTTCCAGATTAATTACTCTGCCACTGTAGCATGAATATGCATGCAACTACGGCAGAACCAGTTACTAGTTTGTGCCAGTAATCGAGTTGGGTTTGAAGGGCCATCCTTGATATTTTTTTTCCTGAATTATTCAGTTTTTTTTGTAAACTTTGAGAATATACACGCATGATTTGTTGTCTTTAATTAGGATTTACTGTGATGTTTGTGTTTTTAGCAAAGAAAATATAAAAAATATTTTTGTTTATTGCATACGGCCAATACCCTAACATGTTTTGAATTTCCTCTCTTAAAAAAAAATATTTGAAGTTTTGAAAAATATATTTTTGCATGGATTTCTTAAACACAACAAAAAATTATTTTTTTGCATTTCTGGATTTTACAACATGTTTGTAAAACTCCAAAGGGTATTGACCAATATTCCAAAAAATATAAAAATCTTATTTTTAGGGGTAATTCATCTATTATTCATCGTTAATGTTTGGATAAAGAAATCCCAAAGGGATGAATATCCAAAATATTATTGGGAATAACTTGTTATTATTCACCGTTAATGTTTGGATAAAGAAACCCCAAGTGGTTAATGTTCAAAATATTTTTCTAGGAATAATAAATCATCACACATCCTTGAAAGAAGTCTCGATTATAATTGAGGACATTTTAATTTTTAACTCCATGGTTTACAAGCCATTATGAAACACTAAGGCAAAAGGAGGCTTTTAAAGCGCTCTGAATTTCCTTAGATTTCTAAATTTTTGTCCCTCCTTCTTGTGATTTACGAGTCGCAAAACTCTTGAAATACTAAGGGAAAAATGATCTTTTAAAGCATATGGAATCTCCTTGGATTTCTATCTTAATAAATTTAGTCTGAATCAAACACAAATTTCAAGAGATCTGTATTGGTTCTCATTGGTACTTTGTAGACATATCTAAGGGTGTGATCCATATTGACCAAGGGTTATTTCTTTTTAAACTTTCAGCCCAAATTCATTCATCATAGCAAAACGTATCCTAGGAAAACTCCAACACCATAGCAATTATAAGGCAAACCAAACACCAAGCAGCTTACCTTAGGTAGGGCGTAATAGGGGTGCTAATACCTTCCCTTTACGCAACCAGTCCCTTACTTTAGAATCTCTGAAAGACCAGTTAGGTTTTCTAGTGACCATAATACTAGGTGGCGAATCCCTTTACACAAAAACAAAAAACCCGAAATCAATCGAGGGTCGCCGCGACGCCGCGCTTCTCCTCTAGGGTGCGACAGTTATTGGATCATAACTGGAGTTGTAGACCTTGGATTTAGGTTTGGTTTATCTTGATGGAAAGCTAAGACATAGGCCTAAAACTTTCATGAAGAATCCAAGATTCAAATATACCGTTTTCAAGTTCAACTCTTAGCAACAAAAGAGACGTCTTAATGTGTCTTACAGCCCAGACACTGTTCAGTGTTCAGCCTATATCTCAAGTTCTAGAAGTCCAAATGAGCTCTGGTTTTTTTGTTGAAAATATAAGACCATTGCCCACAACTTGCATGAGACTGTGTGCTCAAATTCTGATGTTAGCAATGTTATTTTAACCAGTCAACAATGTCAATAACCAGCTAACAAGTTAATGGTTGGCCATGTCACCAACTAAATAGTTAGTCATCTAATTAATAGTTCTGAATTTTAGCCTATAAAAGGAGGTATTTTCCATGTATTTAGGCATCTTGGTTTTCAAATCAAGATCATATTCTTGCTTTCTTTCTTTGTATTTTTATAATGTTTAAGTTTTGCTTTCATTAATCTCTTGTTTATGCTTTTCATCATAACTATGTTCTTATCTAGTTTATTTATGTTTCTCTTCTTCTTAATGTTTGGCTAAGTTTATTATGTCAAAGTGAAAAGGTTTCTATAATAGTGTTAGAATAGGTATATTATAAACTCAACACGGACTTCAATATTTATATCCAAGAAAGTTTGCTATTAACATGTCTTATCTTTTTATCTTACTAATTATTAATACCTTGCTTGTTAAATGATTAATCTAGATTTGTGTTGTATAACACTTGGTACAATAAATGCTTGATCCTTCATAATCTTCGGTCGACATCGTTGTTATGAGAGGAACCTGATTTGTTGTTCATATAAGTTAGCATCATGAATTCCTAACAATATTTAAAAGTATAGTGTTACTAAAATAAGTAATTAATATGATCATATTAAAAATTTATAATGAACTATTAAGGATAAATCATCCGATTGGAACCTCCTTTGTGTGTGGCTTCCAGTTGAGTAATAAAAAAAGTTTATATTATATTTACTTATAATACCATTAGTGGATCCTCTAACCTTGACAACTGTTTTTATCATTGTTTAATCATCACATTAATCTCACATCTCAAAGATCTCTTTAACTCTTTGTTAAATTATATATATTATTTATAATTTATATAGTTCACCTCCCTGTGGTTCGACCCTGGTCTTGTCGGATTGTTTATTACTTTGACACTCATACACTTGGGATAAGACATCAACTCTTTGATCGTGTCACACAACATATATACATTGTTAAAGATAATTTTATTACTATATAAAAAATTAAATATTAAATTCTCTTTTGAATTGAAATAGAATTGTAATTTTATGAATATGAAACTCAAAGCTTTTTTATTTTTAAATTGTAATCAAATTGGACTTCGGTTTTTGAATTTTTAGAAGTTATAAAAAAATGTAGGTTTTTTTTTAATAAGAACAAGTATTTATATATAAAAAAAATTTCTTAGTTTCTCAATCTGAAATCTTGATTTCATAGATTCACTTTTTAATATATTTAATTAGCATCACATATGGAAGGGGAAAAGTAAAACTTCATTCATAGTCATGTTTGATAAATGTAACCATAGTTGCAAGTAAAAAATGAAGTATGAGATTTTTAGTACTTTATTAGAAGCAAGAATTCTAATGATCATTAAATGTTCAAATAAATATATTTAAAACTTAAAGTGTGCAATTATTATATTTAAATAGCATCACTCGGATTATTAGGATGACAATGAAACAAATAAAAACAAATAAAAACAAATAATCAGGAACTTTTTACTTAAGTTTGAAAAAAATATTACCACAAACTTAGTTATTAATTACATTTAAATATTAATTTTTATATTTTTTTCTATAATATTTGTTTGTACTAATTTGTTTTCTTGGTAATATATATTTTTATTGACTTATGGAATTTCAATACATAATATTAGCAATGACATATGGTTGCAATGTTATGGTCAATTCTCATTCCATAAACTATGAGAAAAAAATAACTAGATTTAAGTTGGAATATAGAAAAGCATATATTTTACTTTTTTTTTGTCCTTTTTTTAAAGAATATGCATTTAAAAATTGTTGTTGGAACACTTATTGTATTCTACTTATATAATTGTAGTTGTATTCATCATTTTGTCTTTTTTATATACATAATATTTTTGAGTTTTTCACTTCAAATCAAGAAATGTTAATTACAATAGTTAATTATATGGTTGCATTTCCATCCTTTTGAAGTTACTAATATTATGGTAGATAACACAATTGTGTTATTTTATTAATAAACAAAAATCATAAATAATTTTTGAATGACAATTAACAAATAATAAAATAATAAATGTTTTTATATTTATGTTTGAAGTTTTTTTACCCACAAACCCAGTTATTAATTACATTTAAATATTAGTTCTTATATTATGTTTTTTCTATAATACTTATTTGTACGAAGTTTTTTTCTTGGTAATATATATTTGGATTGATTTTTGGAATTTTAATACATGATACTAGCATTTACATCATTAATTTATGGTTGCAATGTTATGGTCAATCTTCATTCCATAAAATATGAGACAAATAACAAGATTTAAGTTGTTTTAAATTCCATTGTAAGGCCTCTAACCGGGCAACTATTGATTTTTTTTAATAAACAAACCTTGAGTTTTCTGAGAGTTTCTCTCATTGTGAATCATTTACAGAATATTGACGTTGGTCGTATTCATTTACTGTTTTCTACTGCGTCATATAGAAAAGCATATATGTAACTTTAGTTTGTTATTCTTCTTTTCAATAATATATTCTCCTTCAGATATCTACATATTTCTTTTATTTGTCTTGAACGACCTTTATCTGATCATTGATGATTCATACATTTCAATAGTAACTTGGATTAATATCACACCATACAATTTTATGTCCTCGACTTTTTTCCAGCACAAGTGAGTTCTGTACCTCTTACCGTATAAAGCTTCATATATGGCCATCTCTATTGTCGCTTGATGACTATTATTGTATGTGAATTCTACCAATGCTATGTGTTCCTCCTAGCTTCCTCCAAACTTTTAAGAAAAGGGTGTGTAACAAGCCGGCTAGTACAACTAGAGAATGAGGGAAGGAAAACCGATACTAGAGAGGAAGAAAAGGCAAAAAAACAGGAGCAGAGGAGGGAGAAAAACATGTTAAATTCCTTCCTAAAACTACTACAAACAGTAAGGTATGAACCAAATCTTCTTCTTTTTTTTGGTGAAATCAAGAATATATATAGAATAAAAAGAGAAAACTTTAGCTACATAGGTTATAGCCTAGGCATCAGCCTAATTACAAGAAAGAAAAATAAGGAAACAAACAGTCCTACTAATGGAGCAAGAACATAAAACCCAACGAAATCAAAACTTAAACGAACTCAGCCGAAATACATTTGTGCTTCCTATATAGACCAGCACCTGTATACCAAAATGAAGAATTCAGATTTCTGATCCAACCTGCTGCAAAGTAGAACAAATGCCATAAGACATCTTCCTAGATTGGCTACTTTTCCTCAAATATCAAAATGTTCCTAGCATTCCATATAGTCCACACAATGTTAAACATAAAGTCCCCCCAAACAGATCTTTCAAACTTATAATGATTTTCCTGCAGAAGACCTAGCCATTGACATTGAAGGTCGTCAAGGGCATATGGCATTACCCAGCTCAGACCTCTCCAAGCTACAATTTTATTCCATAATTTCCAGACCACTGAGCAATGCATGAGGATGTGGGAGACAATTTCAGAATGATGCTCACAGAAAGGGCAACAGTCATCTTAAGGGCTCAGGATATGTCTTTTAACCAGGAAGGCTCTTGTGCAAAGGCCTTCATTTAAGGTCAGCCATAAAGTCATTTCTATTTTTGGAGGGCAAATAGATTTCCAGACATCTATAACATAAGTTTTAATTCTAGCAGACCTGATCCCTTCAAGGGCAAGCATGCAAAAGTTTATAGTATAGCCTTCATCCTTCCCCCATTCCCAAATCAACCTGTCTTTTTTTGATTGATGAATAACTGCAAGATTAAGATCAGACAATAACCTTTGAAATAATAGATTTTCACTAGTACTAAGGGGTCTTATCCATTTCAGATTCCAATACCAAGTATCCTCTATCCAGTATCTCATCTGGCTAACAATCCCTGCTTTGAAGGAGGACAGACGGAACAGAGCAGGATAAAAGTTAGCTAAACAGAAGCCAGTCAACCAAGTATCTGACCAAAAGTTTACATGGTTACCATTACCCATTTTAAGTTTACAACCAGCACGAATAAGAGTGCTATCAAGATCCTTACTAGTAATGGTAGAGTAGATACCTCACCAAATCCCTGAGAATTTTTTCCTGAATTGGGGCACCCCACTTATGAACTTTAGACTGTAATTTTCCTTAATGAAATCTGCCCAACTAGCTTTGTCATTGCTTCCCAATTTCCAAATCCACTTGAAGAGGAGAGTTTAATTTTTTGCCAATATAGTCCCAACACCAAGTCTACCCCTGTCTTTTGCTTTCGCCACTGTTTCCCATGCTAATCTATGAATTTTCCTTGTTATCAATACTCCCACCCCACAAAAACCGAGACTACATAGCTGTGATCTTACGGGCGATTACCTTTGGGAAACAGAAGATGGACATGTAATAAAGAGGTATAGCAAAGATTACATTTTTTTTTATCAGAATTGCTCTCCCCCGCTATTGATAATAGTCGCCCCTTCCAAGAGTTGAGTCTCCCTCGAATCTGTGAGGAACAAGTTTCCATGTAGAGACCCTATTTGGATTAGCACCTAGAGGGAGTCCCAAGTTTTTGATTGGAAGATTATCACATCTGCACTTGAGAGCACCAGAAATCCCTTCAGCATATATCCCATCAACATTCACACCCACTAGACGGCTCTTATGGAAGTTGACAGTGAGCCCCGAGCACAAACTGAACCATCTTAACATTCTCTTGACATTTAACAGGCATCAAAGATCATTTGGTAGGAAGAAAAGTGTGTCATCTGCAAATTGCAGATGATGAATAACTTTTACACCTGCAAAGTCCATCCCATATAGTGCACCAATTTTCAGGCTCCTGCTAATGAAAACAAAGATACCTTTAGCAGCCAAACAAAAGAGAAAAAGGGAGAGGAGGTCCCCATACCGAAGACCACAAGAAGCTACGAACTCAAGAGTGGGGGAACCATTGATTAAGATTGAAAGTCTTGCAGTCGAGACACATGCCATAATCCATTTTCTCCATCGAGCACCAAAGTTCATGTAGCCCATAACATCATTAAGGTAAGACTGGGACACAATGTCAAAAGCTTTTCTGAAATCAAGTTTAAGAAGAAATCCTTGACAGCTCTGAGATTTCATAGAATCCAGCATTTTATTGGCAATAAGAACCGAGTCCAGGATGTTCCTGCCAGCAATGAAAGCTGATTGGGAGGGGCTAACCACACACTGCATAACTTTTTTTAGTCTGGTGGCAAGAATCTTAGCAATAATCTTATATAACCCATTTAATAAGCTAATAGGTCTATAATCATTAAAGGAGGAGCTGCCAGCAACTTTTGGAATTAAAGTAATATAGCTAGTGTTAATACATTTTGGAAGATTACCTCTCTTGAAGAATTCAAGAACCATTGTGAATAAATCATATTTCATTAACTCCTAAAACTTTTTATAGAAATTAAAGTTGAAACCATCAGGGTCTAGGGCCTTCGAGTCTTCACTACTGAAGATGGCCAAGTGAACCTCTTTTATGGTAACATCTCTTTCAAGCCATATAGCTTGGTTCTCACTAAGCTTTATAAAGCCTGCATTACCCATCGTGGGTCTAGAAATCAAGGGATCAGAGTAAATGTTTGAGAAATATGCTTTGGCTCATTTGATTTCAGCTGGACTCGAGAGGTTGTTCCCATTGTATACAATCTAACGAATATAGTTTTTGCATCCCCTGACTTTTGCTGAGATATGGAAGAAGCGAGTGTTTCTGTGCCCCAACTTAAGCCAAGATTGTCTAGCCTTTTGTCTCCATATAGATTCTACATATCTATAGAGTTTCTAGTACCCTTCAGCTCATATAGCCCTTTTCTTTTAGAGTCAGACAGCCCACCGCTTTCAGCCTGATCCTCGAGGTTCTAAATAGAAGACTGGAGATTTTGCAGAGCCCAGTCCTGATTCTCAAACTCAGTTTTATTCCACTGACTTAACTTTAGTTTCAGAGAATTGATTCTTCTGATCACCTAGAAGTCGTTAGGGATATCACGCACAATATCCTCCCGAAGACCTTAAGGGTGTTATGGAATGAAGGGGCCATAAGCCAGCAGTCTAGACATTTGAAAGGTTTCCATCCCTAGTGCACTTGTTCTTTCACAATAAGCAGGGGGCAATGATCCGAAAGACCATGATCCAGTCGTATCAGTTTTAAAGAGCTAAAATAAGACAAGCATTGTGTATGAGCAAAAGCTCTATTCAACCTGTTCATAGAGCCACCTCTAAACTAGGTGAACCTATGATTCACTAGCGAATATTCAACCAAATCACAATCATCAATGAAGGCTCATAGACCGCTACTTCTATCTGATTAGATAAGTTCTCATTAAAATCACCCATTAAAAACCAGGGACGATCTGGAAAGGCATGTCTGAGTTCAGTAAGCTCCATCCAAGAGACTACTCTTTCAGTTCTAAAGCCTGCTCCATAATACCCAGTGATCACACAATCAAAGGTATCATCAACAAAGAAGCCAAATAAGCTAATCCAGCTCCCAGCAAATTCAACCAAATCCACCCTGAATAGATCACCATCCCACATAGCTATCAACCAACCTGATCTACCCAGAGCCTCTATGCAAAACCATTTAATATTCTGACCATGCCACAGACTAGAGACTATAGAGTCCGAACATGAAAGTTTAGATTCAATAATAAAGCATCTAATGACATTAAAATCCTTAATATACTTGCAAATGGCCTTTCTTTTATAACTAGATCCCAAACCACACACATTCCAGCTAAGAATCATAAAAAAAATAGTATAAAACCATGCACAGAGACAAAGATGCCTACTAGACATACCTATCCTAATGTTCCTTTTTAGCATCGATGGCCTTTTGGATCGTGACTTCAATATTCTCTCTATTTGTTTCAAAGTCGATACCTAATTTTTTACCAATTTCTTTTATAGCTTCAATCTCATCACAAGTTGCAGGGAAGTAAGATGGGGGCTGAGAAAGTTGTAGTCTTTGGTTAACTGATCTGATGTATGAATTAATTGATTCTTCATTTTCAGCACTGTTATTTGAATAAGTTGAAGTGGCTGCCATCCTTTGACTCTCATGACCTTTAATGGCACCAATTTGTTTACCATTCCTGAGGGTCATACTACGAACTAGATTCGTTTTAGGCCAACTCTGCTAATCTTCATTTATAGCAGTCATGTTATATGTCCCGTTTTCCTTATCATTTCGTGGGATATTAGAGACTGGAGTCATTGGGGGTAGATATCAGCCCTTTCCTGCTTGCAGTCGAGTCTTGATGCGTGTAATAGTCCAAATTTTCCGGGAAGTAAACCTGGACTTTATAGCCATACACGTACCCTTCTTTCACTATCTCACATCTACTAAAACTCTACTTCATAATTACTTCAGTTTCGTAATCTAGGTCCGTAAAAGTAAAGATCTTATTTGCAAACATATCTTGTTTCTCCTTTATAACCATTGTCTCGGATTCACTCGGTGATGAACTACAGTCCAACTCTGAATCAGACTCTAGAGTATACCCAAGGGAATAGATAATGGAAGCTAAATTTGTGCATGCCTCATGTTTAATCTCAAAAATGAGGATTTCCATTTTTTCCTTATCAATCGTGAGATTTACTGTTCCATTAAGAGAAGCAAATGGTGATTTTCCTACCAAGATTGTAATCCCCAATATAGCACCTTTACTAATGGAAGTTAAGTGATATCCAAAGATCTTGCATTCTCCCCCCATTAGCTATTTGATGCATTCCATATTCCAAGCTATAATAGGGAGACCAAATATACTTATCCATGAAAAAATATCAGAGGCCTTATCAGTGGTGCACTAGGGCCTTAACTCTTCAAAATAGTTTTCTAAAAAATCCTTCTCTTCATCTACCGCAAACTGCATATCTTGTTTTGTTTTAAAGGTGAGGATTGCCTTAGAGGCCCCTAGGAACTGAAAGCCTTCCATATTATGCAAGGTCCTCAGCATCTTGTTTTTAATCTTAGCATAGTCAGTACCTCTTGAAAAACTACCAACAAGACTATGACTTAGCCATTCACGGTCTTCCTCACTTGTTTGGTATATGATGTTCCTGACTGGTTTCTCCTTTACCACCTCTATGTAGGAACGCTCATCCTTTTGCTTTATTAGAACTCTTATTTGAGGTGAAACAATTGACACAGATAATTGCTTCTACTTTACGACCTACCTTTGATACTTCGCAATGTTATACGGAGCTTGTAGGAAGAGAACCATATCTTGTTAAGCTTATCTGTGATCTCTGCATCAGGGTCGCAGAGAGATAAGAAACCAAACCTTTTCCCATATTTGTTTAGCCTTTTTGAGACAAAAGGCCCTGTGATTGTTCCATGTCTTTGAAATTCCTTCCTAAGCTCTGTGAAAGTAAGCCATGAGGGAAAACATTCAAAATAGAAGGTTTGCATAAGTAGGTGTTTGATAGTTTTACGTGGAAACCTCTGAGTGGGTAACACAAGGTTTTAATGAGAGGGAGCTATGGTTTGATGTAGAGAGATAGGTTGGGAGCATGGTTGTAAACCCCGGAAAAAGAAAAGAAGAAGATGTGGGGGCAAAAATAATACACTTAAAGAAAATAGGGCCTAAATGCAAATAAGAATAATTATAGAGCATAAATACTCATCTTCTCACCAAAAATCTACAGTTACCGTAAGGAAAGAAAAGAGGGAGTTTTTGTATCCATTTTTGCAAATCAAGAGAGACCAAAATTTCAAGAAATCATCCAAGATTAAGGGTTATAGGTAGAATAAACACTTGTGGGCAAGGGATTAACAAGAAAATTTTGAACAAGAAGAGAAGAGGGAAGGGTCAGCTATCATTAGAAAGAAAATGAGGGAGTTGAAGATCGAAATCTTGATTCTTACTAGGTTAGGTGTTCTAAACATGGTCTTATAAGTCGTTTCAAAGTCGATTATGAATTGATGCCTGAATGTTGAATTATAAATTAGGGTTCTTAGACTTGAATTGAGGAAAAAGTATTAGTTGCTAAAATTAAATAACTTCATGTGCTCTGTATAAATGGAAAGGTTGACGAATCTGGACAGTTTCGTCTCTTGACTTTCAAAGAAATTTCAGGTAAGAGGATGAAGGAATTAATATCAGTTTCCTTTAGAGAACTTGTAGCCTCGTGTCTTAGCTTTCCAATGAGACCAATCTCGCTTGAAACAGAGTTCTATAACTCTAGATATAATTAAAAATCCGAGAAGAATAACAGTTCAATGTCAAGACAAGCATTAATTCATAATCATTGTTTAGAATATTTTTACATATTATAAATAGAATTATTTATCTTGTATTTAATTTTTTTACAAACTTTGATTTCAAAATAATATTTTGTTTGCTTGTGTGAGGATTGCTCATGCTTATTGGTTTCTCATTAAACTGTCATGAATTTATAAGAGATTAATTGTCTTTGTGGTATTCTTCCTTATACTTCTCGTTCACGATTCTCTATAATTGTTGGGTGGAGGTTTTATTCCAATAGTTTTGGTTACTCAATTTAAATAATCATTGTGTTGAGCTTTTATCAACCAAATTTAATTTTATCTTTCTTGGGCTTGTTTTTTCTTTCATGTGGGTTCTAAAATTCTTACCCTTCAAGTTCACATCACCATGTCTTTTTTTTTTTAATAAAAAATCAGGCGTACCTCTGCCTGATTCTATTAGTCCTTTCTTTTTTTATTTAAAATTTTTATGTTTTGAAATTTTAAAATGAAATTTTATTTAAATAAAATACTAACTATAATATTTTAAAATTAATCATATAATGTTATACTTTAAAAAATAAAATTTTTAATGATAATTTTTAATCTCTCTCTCTCTCATACATATATATTAAAAAAATTACTAATGAATATTTATTGAAATAAAATATTTTTTATTATTTTTATATAAAATTATTATTAAAAAAATTAATTAATTTTTTTATTGATCAAACACAAATTTAATTAAAACTTGTTTTTTGAATCATTATACATTTTTATTCAAAAAACAATGCTATTAATAAAATAAACATGTTTATATATATATATATATATATATATATTAACTAAAAAGTTTTTTTTGGTTAAAATTAAAATTTTAATATTTTTTAAAATATTTCATTATGATATAATTAAAATAGAATGCTCTAAAACAAATCATGATTGCATTGTATGAAATGTGTTTGGTATTATGATAGTTTTTGTAGTTGTGTTTTGAAAAAAATTGTTTTATAAAAAGTATTTTTAGTTGAGGTTGATTTAAAAAAATATATGTTTGATTAAAACTGTGGTTGAAATTGAGGTTGAACAAAAAATAGTATAATGTATTTGGTTAAGAATGTTTTTCATGACTTCCTGAGCGTGCAATAATATCAAGTAAAATATCATCAAAGATAAAATTAGAATTGCGATCAAATTTTAGAAATGCTACGTTATCATAGAATCTTCTTCTAATAAAAATATATAGTGTCATTAAATAATATTAAACATTAATTTTTCAAATAAAACATAATACCTAACAAAATTTATTAAATTTTTTTTTTATTTAACTTCATAGCCAGTACAATATATTTAGAAAACCCGTTTGAGTTATTAACAATGAGGACACTTTTCACGTAAACAGTGAAGCAGCTGAATTAATTGACATAAAGAATGAAGCAGAAACATAGAAATTTTGCACCCATGATATCAGCCACAATTTAAATGATTCCACCAAAACAAAACAAAACTCAATTTTTAACGTGCTAATATTTGTGGCTGACTGCCACCCTCTGCCGCAGCCTCAATGACACACGTGCACTTAAGCTCTTACATCAATCAATCAATTTCTTTTTTCCTTCTCCTGTGAAACGAAGAAAACAAACTTGTGTGATTCATTCATTCATCAATCGATATCATCAGAAGTAGTAGCAGGCTAACAGTTTGTAGTGTCTCATCACTCACCCATTCATTTATTAACCATTTCCACCCCCTCCCCTCCCCTCCCCTCCCCTTGGTTTCGTTCTGTCTTTCCAATCACTAGCTGTCGGTGATTCCTGTTAGTTACCCTTCATTTCCATTGATCGGATCGGACTCTCCCCTTCTCTCTGTCTCGCATTTGGTAAATAATTGAAGGGAGGCCCTTTCAATTTCATTTTGCTCGATTTGAATTTCTTATTCCCTACATTGTTTGTTTGTTTGTTTTTGTTGGTGATCTAGGGTTTTGTTTTCAATTTTGATTATTTTGCTATCTTAGATAAATTTAATTCGATTAGGTCATCCTAACTCACTTTTTTTTTCCTTGTGCAGGAGGTTTGTTTTATTTTTTTTAATTTTCTTACATATGAATGAGTTGAAATGGATTTAGATGATGTGGAGGAAACCAGAGAAGTAATAACAATTTACATACAGAGGTAGAGAGGAAGAGGAAAAGGAAGAGGTGGGTTTTCTTCTCTTGCTTTTGGCGTAAGGAAGCAAAGCACAAAAAAGGCAAACATGATTGTGAATAAGCCGTTGGTGTTGACTTATCTCTACCTTTTGATTTACATTTTGCTTTCGTCTGGAGTCATTTTGTACAACAAGGTAACCTCCATCACCATCACCATCACCATCACCATCACCATCTTCCTTATTATTATTATGCAAGTGTATCAGCTTCCGATATTATTGCAGTTTGCCACATCGTTACTGTATTATTTTGATGCTGTCTTTTCTTTTATATTTGAACCCTGAAATTGCAGTTAGTTAGCCACCACATCCTTTTGTTCATCAGCCAACATCTGATCTTTGACATTTAATTCATAAAGAAATGAGCTGATACTCGCACCCAAAGAAGCCTAATTGCGTATAGTCACGCATTTTCTAACTGTTTGGTAGTCACTATGGCTGCCTGCTCATGTAGTTGACAGGCATCCAGTGTTTTCTTTTAATTTTCTATAGCATTTTCTTGCCTTCTATGAACTTTCCCTTGGGAATTAAACTCAATTCTTAATCTCCTCGGGACCAATCTGGTAAGGATTGCTTCAGTGTCCCAGTTATTCAATTCTTCCACCATGGTGTAAGCTCTGAAGTTATGCCTAGTTTAAGCCAGTTCTTAGCACTTGCAGAGGTGACCCACTTTTGGTTCTCTACGGTAAATAAATCCTTTTTTTGACATATATACATGTTTACTTGGTGGTTCATGCCATTTTCATTTATGCAGCATCATGGTTTATATGGTTTACTTGAAACTTAAGCTGTAATTCTATGTTTTCCTTTTGAAGTGAACTATTAATTGAAGTATGATTCAATGAATTTTGTTGCAGTGGGTGCTCTCACCAAAATATTTCGACTTTCCATTTCCCATTACACTTACGATGATTCATATGGGGTTTTCAGGGGCTGTAGCCTTTTTCCTTATTCGTGTATTTAAGGTAATGACTTCCTACATAATTTGATTCCCTGTGCTTTTGGAACCCAGATGGCTATTATGGGAATCACAAAACACTCAATTAAGTTGTGGGTGACATGGTTTTAATTTGCGGGAATGAACAGGACCTTATTTCATATGGCTGAATAGAAGACTGTGCATGTACCTCTTGTTTGAGCTCTTAAGTTATCATTTCTCTATCTTAGAATGTTATAGATTCTTTAAACAATGTTTTGGATTTATCTTTGGAAAATGTGAAGAATGTTAGTGCTAGAGTTTCTCAGTGATCAAGTAAGACATAAAATCTATGATAAAAAGTATCATATTCATTTGTTTTAGCTCATTCATTCATTCCGACCAGAAAAAAAAGAGGTGAAAACTTCTCATTTCAATTCCCATCATTCAGTGAATCCCTTGGCAGGTCCTTTATACAATGAACCTTTCTTTGAAGAACAAACTAAAATAGCCTAGGATTAGGTTTATTCTTTATGTATTCTTGTATCCATTTAGCTATACATTTCAGCATGTATGTGGAGCTCATATATTGAATTTTGAGCTGGTCCTTTATACAATGAACCTATACACTTCATGTTTCTCCAAAAAGTGTGATCATACACTGGGTCAAGCAAAATACTTTATTGAAAGCTCTGTACTTCTGCAACATTTCTTCATTGCCTTCTTTTAATCTCTTTGAGTACTGGAATTAATTTCTCCTTCTTTTCTGGACATGCAGGTTGTATCTCCAGTCAAAATGACTTTGGAAATGTAAGTGATATAACTTTGTTTTCATTCTCTGTTTGTCCATTGTCACTTTTCTGATTTTTTTTTTAATAATTTTGCAGATATATAACCTGTGTTGTGCCAATAAGTGCCTTCTTTGCAGCAAGTCTTTGGTAAGAACTTAAATGTGAAAAGGCTGTTCTGGTGAGATATGAATTAATTTGGCTCATAGAAACTGTATGACAATAATATGTGAAACGAGAAATCTGGCATGTTATATATTCTTATGCCAGCCTTTGGAAAAAGAAATTCATCAAAAGATTTATGTTGTCATCAGACCTGGATCACTGCTGGAATACTACTGAGATTTATCATATATTAAGTAGGCAAAGTATGGTTTGGCAAGATGATCTGCACTAGGCTCTTGTGCAAGTTTTATAGCAGTTTTGTGGTTCAGGTATTTATGGCCATGGCTTATCTCTTGAGCTTAGTCTGCAATTTGTAACCTTGTCCCAGCTTAAGCTGTTTTCCGAGCACAATTGAGGAAAGGGCCTTCCTTTCCTTAATTATGTTTTGTTTTTGCATTTGACCCAAACTCCTGTCTAGAAGAGCATAACATGAGTGATTTGGAAAATTTGGATTCCTATATATCCATATCCTAGCACACAGATTATTTTCCTGGGTGGGCTTTTGAATGGTACTTTCAATATGCTGTTTCCCATTGGCAGAAGTTTTATTGTCCCAAGCAGGGCTTTTCTTAGGCGCTTAATGTTTTGAATTTGCAGCTTGATTTTGTTGTTGACCACTGTCATTTGCTTACATGTATGCTATTGCACTGGGTTTTATGCCTCATTTATATGGTAGAACCTAGCCTTTCTATTCAGGGTTACACTCTTCTTTTCTTTTTGTCAATAACTATAATTGAGTTAGATTTTCTGCTCGACAATTTATTCTATTTTTCTGTTCTAGAAATTAAATGCTTCGTGTTCTGTATGTGTAGAAAATTCCAAACTCTTATGAATCATGTTGACTTTTCTGAGGGAGTGACTATTTTGCTGTTTTCAATTCCTTGTCTTAACAGGTTTGGCAACACAGCTTACTTGTACATCTCAGTAGCCTTCATCCAGATGCTCAAAGCTCTAAGTATGTCTATGAAAAGTACAAATGTTGTTTTTTCAATTCTATGATAATGCTCTTTAAGCAAAGCTGCTTGGCTCCTTATATTGGATGGGTATGGATTTTACAGTGCCTGTGGCAACATTTATCATGGCTGTTATGTGTGGCACTGACAAAGCAAGGTGTGACGTGTTCTTAAACATGTTGCTCGTCAGTGTTGGAGTTGTCATCTCATCATATGGGGAAATTCATTTTAATGTAGTTGGCACACTTTACCAGGTCACAGGCATCTTTGCAGAAGCTCTTAGGCTGGTTTTAACTCAAGTTCTTCTACAGAAGAAGGGCTTGACCCTAAATCCAATCACCAGCTTATATTACATAGCTCCATGCAGGTACTGTATATAAATGCTTCAAGATTTTTTTTTTTATTTCAAAGAAAATGATTTCATATGATGTTATGATATTACTCAAAATTGCAAAATAGTCAGTCTCTCCTCTCTTTATTGTTTTGAGTGTTTTATGTTTGTCAAGTTTTATAGCATAATTGACAATTTGACATCCTACATATATCCTGAAACTCCATTTAGAATCACAGTTAGGTTTTGTTGATATGATTTAATGGTGATTGAAATTCCACTTTTAAGTTTCTTCCCATAATTGTAAAATTTGTTTTAAAAAAACCCTGTCATAATGCATAGATAATTAGATATTATCATGATCTGCCTAGCTGTTATCTCAATCTACTGTTAAACACTGAGACTGCTGTCTGGGTGCATGTACTTGTGGATGAAGTGTTCCACGATAGTTTCTATGATTGGTAATGAAATTAGATTGATTGTTGTATTAGGGCTCAGCTGCTCATGTAGGAATAGTATTTTGTTCGCAGTTTTGTTTTTCTGTGTGCTCCTTGGTATGTACTGGAGAAGCCTGGGATGGAAGTTTCACAGATTCAGTTCAACTTTTGGATCTTCTTTTCCAATGCTTTTTGTGCGTTAGCCTTGAACCTCTCTATATTCTTAGTAATTGGTAGAACTGGGGCAGTCACCATCCGAGTTGCTGGTGTGCTAAAAGACTGGATACTCATAGCCCTTTCCACCATCATATTCCCAGAGTCTACAATAACTGGGCTGAATATAATCGGTTATGCAATTGGTATTTCTCTACTCATACAAATGTGGAAGATTTTTATTGTTACTTCATTATTTACCCATACTTAGATTTTGTGTGGTTATTTTAAATATTTCCTTTTCTTCTTTTGTGCAGCACTTTGTGGTGTTGTTATGTACAACTACTTGAAGGTTAAGGATGTCCGTGCATCTCAGGTCCCTGAAAATATTTCGGATAGAATAGCAAAGGTTAATCTTCTTAATAGCCCTTGGTATCATAAGACTTGCTTTTCAATACAAGGTTTTTTATTTCTTTCATGTGAGTGATAAATGACTGCCAATATCAGTGGAAAAAAGTGGTAAAAGAATTTGATGAATACATTGTTAAAAGATACATCATAGTTTATAAATTAATCTCTGTATGACCGTTTTACTTCCATCCATTAGTTTCTTTCTGAAAGATTCAGAAATATTGGGAAAGTTACTGCCTGGTTAAAAAACAACAGAGAGTTAACATATTTGTTCTATTACTTGAACTGTATGCTAGTAATGTGGATCATATGCTTGAACTGTGGAAATGGAAATCTTGATTGGCTGTTTGAACTCTTTCAAATTGTGTAGCAAACATTGCTGGACAACACACCTCTTAGCCTACCTATTAGCAGTTTATTAGATAATAAGTGAAGCACTGAGAATATTAGCCGAGTTGATTTAATTACCTGAAAACAAAGACACTCTTGTCTGTATAAAGTAAAATCCTATCTTGGAGTTCAAGTTATTGGTTTTGTAGAATTATTATCAATTGGAACAGACAACGACCATACATTAACTAATCCTACTTCCCATAAGACTGTTTTATCTATCTAATAATTTAGGTTTCCATATTTTGTCATAGGATTGGAAATTGGAGAAGAAGTCATCAGATACATTCACACCTAATAACAGCAGTGATAACAATGGAGGAGGTGGCGGGCGAAATATTTCTTCCTCTGATATGAATGTTGATGAAGAAGCACCTCTAATTCCATCATCAAGATTGTCGCACTTTGGTCGTACACAGCTTAGCAAGTAGCGATCACACTGTATGATTTTTGAGCCCGAAGGTACAACAGAACTTATTTCAAGAGAAAAACAGGAGGCAAAGAAGCCAGTCTTACAGAAGATGCTTTCATTCTTTGTTTATTTCTTTTTGGGTAATTGAGTAGCAAAGCGGAGGGCAATTTATTGTAACTACACTTGTAGCATGTGCATTCATCGTTGTCGTCCTATAGCTTATGCAGGTGGTATCTTAGGAACCATAGCTCTCCTTAATATAATTATTGCCGTTGATTTGGATACCATTTTTAGGAGGGTATGCATGGGGTTAGTATGTATTTTCTATTCCAGTTGAATTAGATTTGACAGTTATTCATATTCATGGGTGGAACGGGTTTTTTATTTATTTTTTTAAATTAAGATGGTATTTATGAAATTTGATATCTTGGGTTGGCTGCTTTTTTCGTTCATTTTCTTGAATACGAGTTCATCTTTATTATTATTTTTTTTGGATAAAGAAGTCTTTATTCTGTCATTTATAATTGCTTTAATCCTGCTTGATGTTCACTAAAAGTTGATTCTATTGTAAAAAAAAGAAAAAAATATGGAACGGGGATTAAAAGCTTGGTTAATGTGTTCAATAAAATTATTTAATTATCATTTATTAATAAATATTACAAAGAGACAATAAAGATTGGATTGAGATCTAAGCTATGAATGCAAAAACATGATGTTACAATGCTTTTTATTATTTAACGTTTCTATTTAATTATGCGTCAATATTTTTTTTTAAAAGAAATAAAAACTAAATCGAAACAAAAAAAGTTAGCACAATTCATTTATTTTTTATTTATCTAGCTTTGCCTTTTGTTGTGATCCTTTGCACAACCTAAGTTTCAAATTCAATTGTGATACAGCTAGTTTATAATGGCCTCTTTGACCAACTTAACTCAACGTTACTTGATAAAAAAAATTTAGTTTGTTGTTGTTTTAACTTTTGCCTAACTTGACGAGGCTCAATTGTAAAACTATGAATTGCTGATATATTAAAAAAAAAAGTTCAGGGATTGAAATAAAAATATAACATCATATTGCATTGACATTGATTAACTTGGATTAATCATTAAATTTGTAACTCGGGTTATGACACGATTATAAAGAGCTAACTTGGCGTGGTCATATGATTTGAGAGAATATGGAGAAAATAAAAGAGGAGGAGAAGAATTTTCGAACTTCCTCCTCCTTTAATGGTGTCGGGTTCTCTTAAGAAAAAAATAGGAGATATTGTTTTTATTTACAAGAATATCTCTCCTCAATTGTCCTAGATGTTATTTCTCTCAAATATCCTATCATTTGTACTTTTCACGTTCAAATGTAATTTTTATTTCATCCAAGTTTTTACATCAATTAACTAGGAACTTTAACTCTTTATGACTTTTTCTCTTAATTTATTTTTTATTCGATTTAGAATTATGCTACTTAACACAAAGTTTACAATTCTCCCATTCTCCTTTTTTTTAAGATTTTATTTGCAAAATCAATAATTACCTTTTTTCAGAAATAGTAGGTCCGGATACTTTCTTTTAATCTCTAACTCTCTTTTCCAAGTCTCATCTTCTCCTTGAGAGCTTCTCCACATTATTTTTGTAATAACCCGACTTTTTCAAAGCCAAAACAATGATTTTTTTTTTGTTCATCACAATATCATTCTGGAAATTGATAAACCGATTCCACTTATTAACGAGGCACAATCCATATGTAATAACATCAATCAACCTTTCATAAAAAGTAGTTATACACATACACATAACAACACATTTGCATAATTACAAGTCTACATTATATATATATATATATATATATATATATATATATATATATATATACATAGTTATAAGTTTGCATTCCTATACTAATAATAGTCATTATAAGTTTAAACAAAAGCATCGAATAACAATTATACATTTAATACATTTTGTTCATACAAAATACATCGTGATCTAAAATGCGACTACATGGTTCTTTGCAAAAGTAGGGCCCCATGAGATAAAGTTCCTAGGCACCTCATTGGTGTGATATCCCTGCTAGAGTACAAATATTTACAAGAATTATAAACAAATAATGATAAGCAAATAAATAGTTAAAGGAAAACATTATTGTTACTTTCTGTTTAAAGCGTAACAATCATAGTTCTTTCATATACTTGGTATATACATAAAGGAAAACATTATCGTTACTTTCTGTTTAAAGCGTAACAATCATAATTCTTTCATATACTTGGTATATACATAACATAGTACACATGAGCGCATCAATTCTCGAAACTAACTTATAACTTTCAAATCCGGCCATCTACTACGAACGTCATTAGCCGAAGCTAATCTTCAAACATAATTGGCCATCCACTTAGGACGTCGTTAGCCGAGGTTAATCATCAATCACAACCCGGCCATCCGCTTCGGATGTCATTAGTCAAAGCTAATCATCTATCACAACCCGCTTAGGATGTCATTAGCCGAAACTAATCATCATACTCAAAACAAACAATTCCTAGACGGCTTGGTATTCATACTAACACGATATTATGTCATTCGCAATAAAACATTTTATAAATTAGCATTACGTAAGAAGAAGGTGGAAACCACATACCCGTTCCTCCCGTGGGGTGTCTTTGTCTTATCGAAGGTCCAATCTCGGTCACACCACCTAACACATCAATGGTCACAAATAAGTACATTTGCATTCGGTAATCACACAACTCGTCACCATATATATTTCAAGAATATACATGTTCATATTCAAGCGTTCCATATATTACAATCACACAATGCAATCATTATAGTCATTGAACAAATCCTGATATGTAAGTTTGCTGTACAAAATCATTAGCGAAAACTGGTTCGCTGGTGACACGAATTCGTTAGAGAACTGATTCACTGGAACATAGAATCGTCTGCGAAACAGGTTCTCTAGTGATGCAAATTCATCGACGAAAACTAACTCGTTGGTGCCATATAATTCGGTAGCAAAAACTAACTCGCCGATGACATCGTATTTTGGCAAAAATTGCCAATGTATATAGGCTACTGCTGACTTAGATATCGTTGATGAAAATTGAGTCGTTGCTGACTCATAAATCATCACCGCAACACAGTTTCACAACTGACGCTGAAATCGTCAACGCATATGATTTACGGCTAACTCAGAAATCGTTGATGAAAAATTGAGTTGCTAGCAACTTAGAAATCATCAATGCAACACAGTTTTACAGCTGATGCTGAAATCGTCAGCGCATATGGTTTACGATTGACTCAGAAATCATCAACGCAACACAGTTTCACAACTAACTCTTAAATCATCAGCGCATATGGTTTACAGCTAACTTAGAAATCGTTGATGAAAAATGAGTAACTACCGACTTATAAATCGTCACCACAACACAGTTTCACAGCTGACACTAAAATCATCACCGCATATGGTTTACGGTTGACTCAGAAATCATTAATGAAAATTGAGTCACTGCCGACTCAGAAATCATTAACGCAGCACTGTTTCACAGCTGATGTTATCAGCGCATATGGTTTACGACTGACTCAGAAATCATTGATGAAAACTAAGTTGCTACCAATTTAGGAATCATCAACGCAACACAGTTCACAACTGACTCACAAATCATCAGCGCATATGGTTTACAATTGTCTCAGAAATCGTTGATGAAAACTAAGTCGCTGTCGACTTAGAAATCATCAACGCAACACAATTTCACAATTGACATTGAAATCGTCAGCACATATGGTTTACGGTTAACTTAGAAATTATTAACGAAAACTAAGTTGTTGCCAACTCAGAAATCATCAACGCATATGGTTATGAAAACTGAGTTGCTGCCAACTCAAAAATCATCAACGCAGCACAGTTTCATAGCTGACTCTGAAATCGTTAGCGCATATGGTTTATAGCTGACTCAGAAATCGTTGATGAAAACTAAGTCGCAGCCGACTCAGAAATTGCCAATGCAACAAGGTTTCACAGTTGACGCTGAAATCATTAGTGTCTATGGTTTACGGTTGACTCAGAAATCGTTGATGAAAACTAAGTCGGCAGCTGACACTGAAATCATCAACGCAACACGGTTTCACAGCTAACGTTGAAATCATTAGTGCATATGGTTTACGGTTGACTCATAAATCATTGATGAAAACTGAGTTGTTGCCAACTCAGCAATCGTGAATGGAGCATAGTTTCACAACTAGCGCTGAGATCGTCAGCACATATAGTTTACGGCTGACTCAGAAATCATTGATGCAAATTGAGTTGCTGCCAACTCAGAAATCATCAACGCAGCACAGTTTCACAGCAGATGCTAAAATCGTCAGTGCATATAGTTTATGGCTGACTTAGAAATCATTGACAAAAATTGATGGCTGACTTAGAAATCATTGACAAAAACTGAGTCACTACCTACTCAGAAATTATCAACGCAACACAGTTTCACAGCTGACGCTAAAATCATCAGCGCATATGGTTTAAAGCTGACTCAGAAATCATTGACAAAAACTGAGTCACTGCCGACTCAAAAATCATCAACGCAGCACAATTTCACAGCGGACGCTGAAATCATCAGCGCATATGGTTTACGGCTGACTCAGAAATCATTGATGAAAACTGAGTCATTGTTGACTTAGAAGTCGTAAACGCACATAGTTTCATAACTCGCGCTGAAATCAGCAGTGCATATGGTTTACGGCTGACTCAGAAATCGTTGATAAAAACTGAGTCACTGCCTACTCAGAAATCATCAACGCAGCACAGTTTCATAGCTGACGCTGAAATTGTCAGCGCATATGATTTACGGTTGACTCAGAAATCGTTGATAAAAACTGAGTTACTGCCGACTTAGAAATCGTCAACGCAGCACAGTTTCACAGCGGACGCTGAAATCGTCAGCGCATATGATTTACGGCTGACTTATAATCATTGATGAAAACTGAGTCATTGCTGACTCAAAAGTCATCAACACACACAGTTTCATAGCTAACGCTGAAATCGTCAATGCATATTGTTTACGGCTGACTCAGAAATCATTGATAAAAATTGATTGTTACCGACTTAGAAATAATTAACGCAACATAGTTTCATAACCGACGTTGAAATCATCAGCGCATATGGTTTACGACCGACTCAGAAATCATCATTGCAAGCCATGTCGCGGCCGATTAAAAAATCGACAGCGACGATGGAGTTGTTTTTGCTTCTACTTTTTTTCTTTCGGCCAAGCATAAGGCTTATGCTAGGCTTTCCCCTTACCAACATTTCTAACCTATTTGGACATAGAACCTCGTCAAACCACACTTCATTCATCATATATTATCAAACAACATAATAACATCTTTGTATGTTCATCTACCAAGGTTTTTCCAAAATCATCACTTCCAATACAAGCACCTAATATTGCTACTACCAAACATTCTTACATCCATATTTATATCATGGCAATGTATCAACACAACTAATAACAATTCTACAACACATAAAGGTTCTATTTCATTTTTATCACAAGTATAATCCCAAAAATCATGCCACAACATATTTTTATTTACTTGAACCATTCTCATGTAAACTCATCAATCTCATAACAAAATTCAAGCATGAACATCAACATAAATCTCAGTTCTAGCACATAAAATGTTCCTAGAAATCTAGCAGAATCACACTCCATGCATTTCATCATTTCTTTACACATTTCATGTAAGTTCATCAATCATATGTGAAAAATCAAGGCATTAATCATCAACATACATTCTGTTTTAGTTTGAATATGTTCTTAGCTGTTCAACAAGGTCATTGTCATGAATTTCATCGCACAATTACATGTTGTTCATCCCTTCAACCTGACCAGTTCTTCCTCCAATTTATGTGTTCAAGTTCATTCATTTCTTTTTGTTGATATTTCTAAAAATATATCCCCTATTCAGCCCCATTTTTGTCCCTCTTCCTAGTCTAGTTTTTCTTAGCAGCAGGTGTAAGGATCTTAGGCCATTTACTTGGGGGTTTCTTCTTTATTTTGGTCTCAAAGTCACAAGAACAGGTGGAGAAGGGTTTTGGTTCATACCTCATGATTTTTAACAGCTTTATAAAGGGATTTGGTGGTTTGTTATTCTCTTTTTGTCCAGTTTCTTCATTCCCTCACCAGTTGTCCAACTGACCCTCTAGCCCTCTAGGCTCTTCTTTCTCTTTTTTTTTTTTGTTTTTCTCTTCCTCACCCAACTCACTTCTCACTCAACTCTCAAGGAAGATGGCATGCATGCTGGTTGGGTTTAGTTTTTGGTGATGAGTCATGTGATTTCATAATACAGATGTGTTGATTTGTGACCATTGATGTGTTAGGTGGTGCGATCGAGACTGGACATTCGACCGGGCAGGGACACCCCACAGGAGGAACATGTAGGTGATTTCCACCCCCTTCTAGTGTAACATGAGTTTCTGAAGTAAATTTATTATGAATGATCTATTGTTGTGCTATATAGATTGCTAAACTGTCACGAATGATCATATGAGTATTACGAAGGATCTATTGTTGTATTGTACTGAACATTAACTATCACAAATAGTTGTATGAGTATTACGAAGGATCTATTGTTCTATTATACTAAATGTAAATTATCACGAATATTTATATGAATATTGCGAATGAGCTATTGTTGTGTTATACAAAATGCTAAATTATTACGAATATTTATATGAGTATTACAAAGGATCTATTGTTGTATTTTACTGAACATTAACTATCACGAATAATCGTATAAGTATTACGAAGGATCTATCGTTGTATTATACTGGATGTTAATTGTCACGAATGTTTGTATGAGTATTGTGAAGGATTTAATGTTGTGTTATGCAAAATGCTAAATTGTTATGAAATGCTTATTTGAGTATTACAAGGGATCTATTGTTGTGTTATACTGAACGCTAAACTATTATGGAATGCATGTACGAGTATTACGAAAGGTCTACTATTATGTTATAATGAATGTTAAATTGTTATAAATCGTTTGAATGAACATTACAAAGGATGTATTATCATGTTATATAAAACCACCTATGGAGCGTTTGATTGGTTAATGATTAACTTCGGCTAATGGGATCCTAAGTGGATGACTGGGATGAACAAATGATTAGTTTTGGCTAATGGTATCCTAAGAGGATGACTAGGATGAATAAATGATTAGCTTCGGCTAATGACATTCTAAGTGGATGATCGAGATGAACAAATGATTAGCTTCGGCTAATAGCATCCTCAGAGGATGATCAGGATGAATAAATGATATAAATGATTAACTTCGGCTAATAGCATCCTAAGTGGATGACCGGGGTGAATAAATGATATACATGATTAGCTTCGGCTAATGACATCTTAAGTGGATGACCGAGGTGAATAAATGATTAGCTTTGGCTAATGACATCCAAAGTGGATGACCAGGGTGAATAAATGATTAGCTTCGGCTAATGACATCCGAAGTGGATGACCAGGGTGAATAAATGATTAGCTTCGGCTAATAGCATCTTAAGGGGATGACCGGGATGGATAAATGATTAACTTTGGCTAATGGCATCCTAAGTGGATGATCGGGATGAATGAACGACTGGCTTCGGCTAATGGTGTTCTAGGATAGCCGGATTTGAGAGTTATGAGTTAGTTTCAAGAATTGATGCGTTCACGTGTACTATGTTTTGTATATACCAAGTATATGAAAGAATTATGATTGTTATGTTTTAAACAGAGAATAACATTAGGTCGGTTTATAGTGTTCAAGACAGATGATCAGGTTTGAATATTGTAATTAGCCACGGTAATTGATGAATTATTAAGGGTGGTATTTACATAAGTAAGGAGAAATAAAAGAATTATACTCTTTTGGTCCATGAATGGAATGTAATGTTGATATTGCTTTATTATGTTTTTAAATTGCTTATAATGCTTGAAATTACCTTGTGTTGTAACAAGGACATCATACCAACATGGTGCACAAGAAAATCCGTTTTGCGACTCACACATGTTGAAAAGAATTGTATATTTGCATGTTATGGGTGATGTGAATTCTGTATGAACAGACGGGTTAATCACTCAATTAGTCGTCCGACTCCTTTTGTAAAGACTTGTAATGAAAAATTGAAATGCAACACGGATGTGTATGTGCTAACATGTAGATGTGATGTGTATGAATATACATATGTGGTATTCTTCTTATGAGGATGTTATATTGTGAAATTACATGAGGCCAAGATAAACGAAAGTATTAGTTGTGTAACTTGTTGTTTGACACTCTTATATGAACTCGTGATGATAACGAGACTAGAACATGAATGTGAATTTATGAGTATGTCAATATGATGTAATGTAAACCTATGAGTATGAAAATATTGTATTATGAGCATGTGTATATTGAGAATCCGTTTTATGAGAATGTTGATTTCCGTTATCCTACTTGGATTGTGCCTTGTTAATGAATGAAATGCAATTATAAATCTGCAGAATAAAATGGTGAAAAACATCTAGAACCTGATGACTTATATATATAAGTCCAACGATTTTGGCTTTAAAAAAGCCAAGTTGTTATACACCAGGCAATTGCTTAGCACCTCATCCTTTTAAATTACTGTACTAGATTCATTTAAATTATATGTGTGTTTGTTATGTTTCAAAAAGAGAAACTAGGAAATGGTGTAAGAGATTTATAACGAAAAAAGATAGAAATGAGAAAAAAGAGAAATGCCCGAAATGGGAAAAATGTGAAATGAAAATGGTAACGTCTGCCGTTTGAAATTTTATTAAATTGAAATAATTATTTATTGGAATATAATAATAAATGATAATGTAGTATAATAAGGAGAAAAAAATATTATGAATATCGTTTAAAAGAACCCACCTAGGTAAAACATGTTAACATATATTGATGTTAATTGAGAATGTTTTAGAATTGGTCATATTATGTCAATGTTTTAGAATTGGTTTGGGGACGAGAATTTCCTAATGAGATTATTGTCTTAATTTCACCTATAGTCATAGGTTATGAAAAGATAAATATATATTTATGGATACAAATGAGTTATGTGTTATAGGTACATCTAACACATGGTTTCATCCCTAAGATTACTCTACGAATCATTCTATGAAGTTAGTACAGAGATAGTAAATTGCGTAATCACATTATATATTGTATTTTGAATTATTTTATATGTTTATAAAAAAAATACAAGATGATAAATTATGGGAAATGAAATTTTAAACTTAAAAAAAAATTACATGTATTCTTGCATACATGATTGGTGGAAATGAACGTAAATGTTTTTGAAATTACAGGGCGTTACAAAAGGCAACTTGCCTGATAGGTTAAAAAAATTATGAGGATGAAATAGAGAAAAAAAAGATAAAACTAACAAAAAAAACTCTTAACCCAATGTTTTTCCTAGCCCAAGTTTAAACTAGACTGTGTGAGAGTTGTCTTAATATAACCTTATTGACTTGACTAATCCAAAGGCAACCCAACTGATAGGTAAAAAAATTTTAAGGATAAAATTGATAAAAAAAAAGAAGATGCAATTGATAGAATAAAAATCTTTCAATCCGACTCTTTACCTAACCTGAGTTTAAAATTAAACCGTTTTAGAGTTACCATGACGTGATCTAATCAACTTGGTTAGTCCAAAGATAACCTGAATGATTGTTAAAAAATTTAAAGATGAAATTAAGAAAACAAAGTATCAAATTGAAAGGAAAAAAAATGAAGGAAATGGAAAAAAAAAAATAAAGGAGGCTGAATTGAAAAAAAATAAAGGAGATTCACTTCTATTCATAGTTATTAAACCCAGACTGGCCCAACGGGTCGACCTGGGACTCAGTCGACCCGGTGGCTAGACTAGTTTGAGTAAGGCAAAAAACCGGCCAGTGTAAAAACCCAGCAAAACCCAGATTTCAATGTACGATTTGAAACCCTTTAGTATATATATTTTATGTTCCCAATAAAAAAATTATTTTTTCAATATGAGATTTGAAGCCTTTTAGTATATATATTCTATGTTCACACGAAAAAAATTATGTTTTTTCAATGTGAAATAAAAAAACTTTTTGGTTTAAATACTTCAACTTAAAAGACTAACATGATATCTTTTTAATGTGAGATTTGAAGGATTTGAAAGTATACATACTCTATGTTCACAAGAAAAAAGTTATTTTTTCAATGTGAAATTTGAAGTCCTTTAGTATATATACTCTATGTTCCCAAGAAAAAAAATTATTTTTTCAATGTGGGATTTGAAACCCTTTAATATATATACTTTATGTTCACAAGAAAAAAATTATTTTTTTTCAATATGGGATAAAAAAACTTTTTTTGTTTAAATACTTCAACTTAAAAGGATAACATAATATCTTTTCAATGTGGGATAAAAAACTTTTTTGATATATTCTTTTAAACTTCATTATTTACAATATATATAGCCTATATTCACATGAATTGATTCTTAATTTTTTCATATGAAATATTAAAATTTTAAATATTTTGTTTTAATTTTTTCGGGTTGACTCGTGTAACTTATGACCCCGCCCCTTGGCCGGGTCAAACCCCAGGTTGGGTTTGATAATTATACTTTTATTAAATTTCCTAATTATTTTAGTATAGTACAATAATAAATCTAAAAAACTAAATTAAAAGCCTGTTTACAATTAAATCACATGTTAAATTAAATTCGATTAGTAAATAAATTTGAATTCAATTTAAATTCGATTAGTAAATAAATTTGAATTCAATTGATAACCTGATACAATTTTTATATTTAAAAATAAAATATTAAACTATATAATTGAATTCAATTATATTATTTTACATATATTTGAAATGAATTGAATTAACAATTTTTACTATTTTACTTTTAATTTATAAATCATTTTACTTATATTGATATCTTCATCTTACTTATATTGAAATAAAATATATATATATATATATATATATATATATATATATAAATTTATATTAACCATGGAATACGTACGTTCAAAATATAATGCAAAAGTACAGTCACATAAACCAACTTTTTAAAACACAAATAGGAACGCCCACATTAGATTCTATTATTTAAAAAAAATACTTTAATTAAGTTTCTGATTAATTGTCGCCTTGAAGGCCCTATTAAAAAAATTCAATAAATAAATAATAATAATAAAAAACAGCAAAGAAAGCTTTTCAAGCTTATAAATTGATGCTTCTATTACAGTACACACATTACCTGTATAAAGCAAGATTATTAATTTCATTCTGTTAGAATGGTTCGAAATATTCTATATTAATTTAAAAAATAGAATAAAAAAAAATAAATTTCATTTTATTTTAAATCTCGGTCTGTTCCGAATTTTTCAGTTAAATTCCGCTCGGAACATTCCAGTTTCATTCCACATGTTTCGTTCCGTTCTTAAAAAGTCATTGAATCAAATTGAACCTTATTCAATTTAATTAATTAAATCATTTAATTATAAAAAGCTATTTTTCATTACTATTTTCAATAATAATGATATTAATAATGATATTAAAAATTATTATTACTATTTTTATTAACAATGATATTAATTTTTTAAAATTAGATTTATCATTAATATATATAGTTTATATTCATGTTGTTGTTTTTTTTTTCATGTTTATACTTTGTAGGAATTTAAGCAAAATAAGGAATGTTTTAGATTCCATTAGCCTTGATAACATTGACCTAACTTTATATTTAAAATATTTATTTTAAAACATTTTACTTTCATAATATTTTGATATTTTATTTAAGTTTAATTATTTTAAGTTAAAAATCTTTTTAATCTTGACTATTTAGAAATATTTTAAATTTTAAAATTATATTTATTTGGTATTATGTTTGTATTGTATAATTTATAATTAATTTATCTAGAATTTGAATTATATTTGTTTTATATATATATATATATATATATATATATAAAAAGTGAAAATACTCTAAAACTAAAACATTTTATTTTAATTAAAAAAACAAAATATTTATCGAATTAATAAAGAAAAATATATAATGTAAAGCATGTCCTTCCTCAGTACCTACCATTGACAACTCCTCGTCTTCTTACCCATTAGGCAACACCCAGAATTGGAAACCCTACACCCTACAAGAATCTCTTATTTTTAGAGAATTTTGCAATGTGGGTGGCTTTAGTGAATGATAATTGGCTTATTTCCGATTGTGGTTTGGATTTAAAGAGGAAAGTTTAGAGCTTTGGAGTTTCTTAGCTAACCCTTTTATTGTCTGCTACAGCAAGGAATTTGTTTGGGGATAAGGCAGGTTTGTGATTTAATATATATATAGAGACGTTTTAATTACTATTAGAGCTTTGAAGTGTTTCTTTCCTTTTCAATTATGATTTTGCTGCAACTTTCAATAATAATGAAATGTGCTTGTGTTTATGGCGTTCTGTTTTCTCCTTTTTTTTTAATCTCCCTGCCGACATGCCATGACATCTTCTTGGATATTTTGGCTTTTTTATATATATTTTTTGGCTATTAGTTGCGGGTTTTATGTGAAACTTCTTGGGCATTTCTGTTTAATGTGAAAGGAGGGTTTTTGGTTATTGTTTGTTGATGTGAAAATTGGATCGCAACTTCTGCAGTATAATATACTTGTTCTTTAGTTGCGAAATGCTGGATGCGTATTTGAATTTGTTGAATGCATGGGATTTGTAGTGCTTAAATTTAAATTGTTTACCTTTCGACCTTGTTTGCAGGATTACTAGTATCAAAACAAAATGGCGTCTGATCTTAAGAAGAGCCTGACCAAGGAATACATTGGCATGGAGTTTTGGGTAGTAATTATGGTCTGTCTAGGATTGGTTTGTGTATTTGTTCTGTTTGTTTCCCTGTGGTTATCTTTTAGAAAGAAATCGAGAAGATCAAATAACATGCTTCCCATCAGCCAAATACCTAAGGTTCCGGAGGAGATTAAAGAGATTGGTATTGATCAAAATTCAGCAAATAATGATGGTTTCCTCAGCCTTAATGACAAGTTCAGTGACAGAGAATCAGAGAAAGTATTGATCCAAGTAGAAAATGGTGATGATAGCAGCCAGTCAGGCTCCTTAAATCATGTTGCGAAAGATGGTGTTGGGTCTCAATCAGGAGAAGAAGGAGGCACTAAGGTGGCTTCCGCTAACCAGCCTTCTTCACATCCTATAACTGCCCCTTCACCTATGTCTGGCCTGCCTGAATTTTCACAGTTGGGATGGGGTCATTGGTTTACCCTCAGAGATCTGCAAGTTGCAACAAACCGATTTTCCAGGGACAACATTATTGGTGATGGTGGATACGGAGTTGTCTATCAGGGTCATTTGATTAATGGAACTCCTGTGGCTGTTAAGAAGCTCCTTAACAATCCGTAAGTGTGGTACACGTTTGTTTTATAATCCTATAACATTTTAACTAGACTATTTTGAGGATTGGAAGTTTATTCATGGTCTCTTAATGTTTCTTGTACAGAGGACAAGCTGATAAAGATTTTAGAGTTGAAGTGGAGGCTATTGGTCATGTGCGGCATAAAAACCTAGTTCGACTTTTGGGGTATTGCATGGAAGGAACCCAGAGGTATCATATCCTTTCTTGTTTTCTCTGTATTTGGTAAGAAAAATAGATGTTCTTTATCAAAGTTTCTTTATAGAAAGTTTGCAGTGAACATACTGAATGTCACAGAACTGCCTCTAGTTTGATGTTTTACTAGAAACATAATGTAGTATTATTACTTTTGGATTATTGAAATTTATTTCATGAATTAATTTTACATAAATGACATTTATCTTATGAATTAGTTTATTATATTTACAATTTTAGTCAAATTTTCTTTATTATATTGTTTTGTGTTCTTATCTTGTTGCCATATGTAAAACTACAGAATGTGGAATGACTTCCCAGTTATGTCTAGTCTCAAGTGCATCAAACTACTTATAAATATCTTGAAACTGATGATCCAGAATGTGCTTGCTTTTATCATTTCATTTATTCTACCTTTTGCATTTGCTCATTGCTGCATAAATTTCAGGATGTTAGTATATGAGTATGTCAACAATGGCAATTTAGAGCAATGGCTCCATGGAGGTATGCGCCAACATGGGTATCTTACTTGGGAGGCTCGCATGAAAATTCTCCTTGGTACTGCTAAGGCGTAAGTGCAATTTTCACCTTATTTTTAGTTGTTTGCATTTATCTTGCATTCTGTATCATTCTCACTCCCAATTGCTTGTTGCAGGTTGGCTTACTTGCATGAGGCCATCGAGCCAAAAGTGGTGCATCGAGATATAAAATCAAGCAACATATTGATTGATGACAACTTCAATGCTAAGTTATCTGATTTTGGTCTGGCCAAATTGCTGGGTGCTGGAAAAAGTCATATTACTACTAGAGTTATGGGTACCTTTGGGTGAGTACTTCCAATCAGCTACATGTAAATTAATGGTATGCAGGTTCAATCTAATTTTCTGCTGGCCAGTTTCATTGTATTATTAAAGCTCCTCTGCCATTGATAGAAAATAATCTTTCATTTCACGTTTCCTCTATTTTAATTCTCTGACTTTCATATGCTAAGATTTTGGTACTAATCAATGATTCTTCAGTTATGTCGCTCCGGAATATGCGAATTCTGGCCTTTTGAATGAGAAAAGCGATGTTTATAGCTTTGGAGTCGTGCTTTTGGAAGCAATTACAGGGAGAGATCCAGTGGACCATGGTCGTCCTGAGAATGAGGTATGCAATAAATGTTCCCTTTCCAGAACAGTAATCAAATCCATATAAAAGCAGCAAGCCCCTTGCTTTGGACCAGTAATTGGCATATTTTAATCTCTAGAACTTGAAATTATCTTAGCTTTTCTTGAGTGGTGTCATCAATGCATATGTAGAGGCAGGCAAGAATCTGGGGGTGTAAATTAGAAGCTCCGTTCATTCCATCATGCAGTCTTCTTTGCTCCTCCTTGTTTATGTGGATTTCATTGTTGTAAAAAACATAAACTGGATCCAACCCTCACAATTCTCTTGAAATGATTATTCTTTTAGGTAAATCTAGTGGAATGGTTGAAAACGATGGTTGCAAGAAGGTCCTCAGAAGAGGTGGTAGACCCGATGATAGAGACTCGACCATCAACAAGTGCCCTTAAACGGGGTCTTCTAACCGCTTTAAGATGTGTTGATCCAGATGCGGATAAAAGACCAAAGATGAGTCTAGTAGTTCGCATGCTTGAATCAGAGGAGTATCCTATGCCTAGACAGGTTTGATTCTGAGATCTTATTTAGAATTCAAACTGCGTTGGCCACTTGGTCTCCACCTAAAATTGTTATATGGACTGCTGAGAAAAGTTTTAAACACTGCTGCATCTTTTTTTTTTTTTTGGCTCTGTGAAATATATAGATTGTCTTGCATCCATGTTGAGTTAGTGGATGTAGCCGTAATATTAACCTGTAAGTGTCTTCTGGATGGACAATTCAGGATCGGAGGCACCGAAGAAGCGGTGCAGGGGAGGGTGAGTCGCGGATGGAGAATTCTGATACTGATAGGAATGAAAATCCAGATACAAAACAATAAAGCATAGAACATAGGGACCATTTATAGAAGCTGATTGCATGCCTGAGTGCAATGGTCGCATTCTTTCGCTCTTGGAAATTGCTGAGCCTGCCTAAAAGTTGAGAATGAGGACAGGGAGCTGAAGCAAGCAATTGAGGCCGGTTACTTGACAATTTTCTGTTAATTTTTCATTCATTATAGATGTTGTAGAGAATTAGTTGGTGCCTGCAAGTTTCTCTGTGATAAAAACACCCCTGCCAGGAGTGGTGTGTAGTGCATAGATGTTGAGATTTTTGGTTTATTATTATTTTTTTTTCATTTTCATTATTTTTCTTCTGACTCATAGTTTTAGTTCAAAGGATTAGTACTGAATTTTCCCTAGATGGAAAGGGTAGAGAATAGGATAAGAAGGATTAAAAAAAGGAATTTTGGATTTTTGAGAGTGACTTCCATCTATCTACCTTTTTATTTATTGAAAACCAAAGCACTAGGAATGCTGCGTCATATTAGAAGCATACCTTTGTATGTGGGGATGACAAGGGATGGAGTTTCATATTTTTTTTTATTATTTAAGGTGAAAAACATTTAGATGTTTATAGCTTATTCAGTATTTTTCATGGGTATTTATTTTTTAAATATCTTTTATTATTCAACATAAAATAATATATATTTTATTTGGAATTGATAGCATTTATATTATATCTATTATCTTTTAAGTAAAATATTTATCCAAGAAATTCATTTATTCAAGTCATTGGGATTAATATTTATTGAGTTTGGATTAAATTATCATATCAAATTATTTGCTTAAAGCAGAAAATAAATTAGCATGTGTCAGTAATTTATAAATTAAGTCACAAAGTCCTGAAAAATCAATGTCTATGAATTAGCTGGAAAAATAAGAATGAAACAACATTCTCATTCTATAGCTGGCTAAACAAACAACTAGTATTCTACAAAAATGAATGACCCTATAAACATAAAATTAAACGATATCGTTTTCATTACTACCCCATTGAATCTTTTTAGAGGGTGTTTGTTTCCAAATTTTACTGTATTTGTTTGTAATTAAAAAAGTTGATTAACGGAAAATATTTTTTGATGATCGGAAAATATTTTCAAATCAAAGGAAAATTTAGTTTGGTTTCCAGAAAAAGTGTTTTCCTTTTATTTTGGGCGGAAAACACTTTCCGGAAAGCTGTGAAAAATTTAGAAATGTCATATTATTTGCTGATTATATCAAATTTGATCCTCAAACTTTTGATTGCTATACATATTTTATTTTTAATATTTTTTTCATCAATTAGAATTTAATTTTTATATTAATTCTGGTCCTCATTTTTATAATTGTTATTTGCTTTTCTCTTATCATTTTTTAATTGAAATTTTTTATCTATTAAATTTGGTCCTCATTCTTTTGATTGTTACTTATTTTATTTGAAATAATTTATGAAATGTTAATTATTATTATTTTAATTTCTTCAACTTTCAATTTTTTTTTATTTTTTAGATTTGATCTCTATTATTTTGATTATTATTTATTTTATTTGAGATAATTTATGAATTTTTTTTAATTTTATTTTCATTAAACTTTTTAATTTGTAAGCTTTGTTACTCATTATTTTAATAAACTTGAAAAAAATAAAACAATAATAAGTTATTTTCCAACTTATTTTTCATGACATAACCAAATACTAGAAAATGTTTTCCAACCTATTTTTTATTATATTACCAAACATCAAAGAATAATTTATTTTTTTAAAATTCATTTTAAAAAAAAAAATTACTTTCCAACAAACAAACATATTTTTAATTTCCTTCGTCCCCCCTCCCCCCTCCCCGAGTAAAAAGAACGGAATCGAAGTTCAATGTCATTGATTGCTTCAGAATGCCAATGAATCGCAAGTTGATGACTCTGTGATCGTGAGAGGACAGCTTCAGACTTCTTCAGCAGCAAGTGTCTGTTGAACAATATACTGGGAAAAATTTCTTTAGCAAGGGCACATGAGCACTGGGTGAATCTTTTAGTAAGGAATATATATGGAGTGGTGGTGGGTACCAGAAAACAACTTCAAATGGTTTCCTCTTTGTGGAGAAGTGAAAGTTAAGTGCTATCCCACCACTCCCTCCGCCGGTGAAAGTTAAGTGTTATTCACCGCTTCAGATTTATAGACTGTGGAATAGCATAGGTCAACTCCTTGTAGAGAGAAATTCTTTTAGAGAGGTACCTCAAAGAGTGGGTCTCTATCGCTTCTGATGTTTAACATTGTATTTTAAAAGTATTTTTTTAAAAAAATTAATTTTTTTAATTTTAAATTAATATATTTTAATATTTTCATATTATTTTTTTGATATGCTAATACTAAAATAATTTTTTTAAAAAAATATTATTTTAATATATTTTAAAATAAAAAATATTTTGAAAAGCAATTATTACCACACTTTCAAACACTTTTTATATATGATATGGGATGTAGTTTAGAGATATTGTCAAAAAATAAATAAATAAATAATGAATTGCAGCAACTAGAAAAAAATAAATTCCCCATTGTTTGTATGTTGTTTTCCGATCATTGAGTTGCAACAGCAAAAGTTGAAATTGAGTTGTATAAAAAGAAGTACAAGTTTTTAACAAGATTTAGCTATTCTCGAATCAGTACATTAAAAAAAAAAAAAGTTGAAATTGCAAGTTTTTGTTACACTGCAAAATTAAAACTTACAATCCTTGAATTCGGTGCTTGAAAATATTGCAATATAAATTCTGCTGAATTGGTTGGTTTTATTAGTTGGTGTTGAGTTTATATTGGTTTGGGTTTCATAGAGTCAATTTTTGAACTTTGTTTTTGTTGTTGTCATTTTCATTTTTTGTATTCATTTTGCTTTTCTATTTTTATTTCTATTCATTAAAATTATCGTTTTCTTGATTAACTTGTGTAATGACTCGGTTTTTTCAGAGCCAAAATCGATGGAATATTTTTTCTAATCATCCGGTACTGGATATTTTTCACCATATCATTCTGCAAATTTATAATTGTATTTCATTCATTAACAAGACACAATTCACATAGGATAACATAAATTAACATTCTCATAAAACATATTCTCAATACACATACCCATAATATTTTATTTTCATACTCATAGGTTTACATTATATCATATTGACATACTCAAATTCACATTCTTGTTCTAGTCTCGTTATTATCACGAGTGCATACGAGAGTGCCGAACCGTAAGTTACACAACTAGTACTTTCGTTATCCTGACCTCATGTAATTTCACAACATGACATCCTCATAAGAAGAATACCACATACATATATTCATATCTACATGATCGCACATTCACACCCGTGTTCCATTTCATTTTATAATTACAAGTCTTTACAAAAGGGATTAGATGACTAATTGAGTGATTTACACGTCTGTTCATACAAAACTCATATCACCCATAACATGCAAATATATAATTCTTTTCAAATGAGTGAGCCGTGAAATGGATTTCCTTACGCATCATGTTGATATAATGTCCCTGTTACATCACAAGGTAATTTCAAGCATTATAGGCAATTTAAAAAAAAAAACATAATAAAGCAATATTAACGTTACATTTCACTCATGGACCAAAAGAGCATAATTATTTCATTTCTCCTTATGTAAATACCACCCTTAATAATTCATCAATTACCGAGGCTAATTACAATACTCAAACCCGGTCATCCATTTTGAATACTGTTAACCGAACTAACGTTATTTTCTGTTTAAAGCATAACAATCATAGTTCTTTCATATACTTGGTATATACGAAACATGATACTTATGAACTCTCATAACTCCCAAATCAGGCAATCCTCTTAGAATGCCATTAGCTGAAACTAATCATTTGTTCATCCTGATCATCCACTTAGGATGCCATTAGTCGAAGCTAATCATTAACCCATCAAACGTTCCAGAGGCAGTTTATGCAATCACTATAACATGATATTATATCCTTTGTAATACACCAACAAACATTCCATAATAGTTTAGCATTCAATATAACGCAACAATAAACCCTTCATATTTTTCATCCAACCATTCATGACAGTTAATGTTTAATACAATACAACAATAGATCCCTCGTAATACTCATACAAAAATTCATCACAATTACATTCAATAAAATACAACAGTAGAGCCCTTGTAATACTCATACAACCATTCGTCATAATTACATTCAATAAAATACAACAATAAATTCTTTGTAACACTCATACAACTATTTGTCACAATTACTTTCAATAAACTACAACAATAGACCTTTCAAAATATTCATACAACCATTCATCACATTTACACTCAATAAAATACAACAGTAGGTCCTTCATAATACTCATACAACCATTAGTCAGGAGCCTAAATTCATGATAGCCCAATCAACATCTCATAGTCGGTTTAATATTCATCGCAACACGATAATATATCCACCTCAAACAAGTCATTTCAGAACCTTAACATTTTCGTCATTGTTTCAACATTCATCAAGAACTCGATCGACATTTCATAGTCATTCGATTCGATAATCATCCAGAATTCAATCAAACACATCATCGTCGTTTCATTATTCAACAAGGATTTAATAATATATCATCATAAGTAAATCATTTCAAAACATAAACATCATATGAGAAAAAGGTGGGAACCACCTACCTGTTCCATCCGCAAGGTGTCCTTTTCTTGAAGAAGGTCCGATCCCAGACGCGCCACATAAGACATCAATGGCTATAAATTAGTGCATTCGTATTCAGTAATCACACAACTCATCACACAAGTTCATGTTCCATTGTTCCACATATTACAATCACACAAAGCAATCATTTTAATCATCGGACCTTTTTAGATACGTAAATTGGATGCATAATTTAGTTAGCGAAAACCGGTTCGCTAGTCACCTAGAATCGTTAGTGAAAATTGATTTGCAGTAGATAATAGAAATTCGGCAGCAAACACTAATTCACTGCAAACAACACAATTTCGGTAATGAACGCTGATTCGCTGCAGACAACACAATTTTGGCAGCGAATCCTATTTCGTTGCAGACAACAGAACTTCGGCAATGAACGTTGATTCGCTGCAGACACACACTTTCAGCAGCGAACACGAGTTCGTTGCATACAACACAATTTCAACAGCGAACATTGATTCGCTGCAGACAGCACACTTTCAGCAATGAACACTAATTCGCTGCAAACAACACAATTTCGACAGCAAAAGTTGATTCGCTGCATATAACACAATTTCAGCAGCGAATCCTATTTCGCTGCAGACAACAAAGCTTCGACAGTGAATGTTTATTCGCTGTAGACAACGCACTTTCAGCAATGAACACGAGTTCGCTGCAGACAACACAATTTTGGTAGCGAACGTTGATTCGATGTAGACAACACACTTTCAGCAGCGAACACTAGTTCGTTGCAGACAATAGAACTTCGGCAGTGAATCCTATTTCGTTGCAGACAACAGAACTTCGACAGCAAACGCTGATTCGTTGCAGACAACACACTTTTGGTAGTTCGCTGTAGACAACACAATTTCAACAGTGAATACTAGTTTGCTACTGACAACACAATTTCGACAGGGAACATTGATTCGCTACAGACAACACACTTTCAACAGCGAACACTAGTTCACTGTAGACAACACAATTTCGGCAGCGAATATTGGTTAGCTGCTGACAACACAATTTCAGCAACGAATCCTATTTTGCTGCAGACAACAGAACTTCAGCAGCGAATGCTGATTCGGTACAGACAACACACTTTTGGCAGTGAATACCAGTTCACTGCTAACAACATAATTTCAACAGCGAACGCTGATTCGCTGCAGACAACACACTTTCGGTAGCTTCCACTAGTTTG
>Ga0325410_1000249_pt1 | contig 53291 bp, 49 predicted proteins | sample PopdelMetagenome_16_FD_206182 | JGI IMG/M metagenome (GOLD analysis project Ga0325410, IMG submission 206182) | Populus deltoides microbial communities from Bellville, Georgia, United States - Xylem-PdIQD-R3 | ecosystem: Host-associated > Plants > Phyllosphere > Stem > Wood/Secondary xylem...
TTCTGGATTTTACAACATGTTTGTAAAACTCCAAAGGGTATTGCCCAATATTCCAAAAAATATAAAAATCTTATTTTGGGGGGAATTCATCTATTATTCACCGCTAATGTTTGGATAAAGAAATCCTTAAAGGACGAATATCCAAAATATTATTAGGAATAATTTGTTATTATTCACTGTTAATATTTGGATAAAAAAACCCGGAGTGGTAAATATCCAAAATAATTTTCTAAGAATAATAAATCCGCACACATCCTTGAAAGAAGCCTTGATTATAATCGAGGACATTTCAATTTTTTACTCCATGGTTTACGAGTCGTGAGAGTATAAAACACCAAGACAAAAAAAATAGGTTTTTAAAGCACCCTAGATTTATAAATTTTTATCCCTCCTCCTTGCGATTTACGAGTCGCAAACTCTTGAAATACCAAGGAAAAAATGAGCTTGCAAAGCACATGGAATCTCCTTGGATTTCTATCTTAATAAATTTAGTTTGAAGCAAACCTAGAAAAACTGATGGGATTAGAAAACACCAACACCATAGCAATTATAAAGCAAACCAAACACCAAGCAGCTTACCTTAGGTAGGGCGTACTAGGGGTGCTAATATCTTCCGTTTACGCAACCAGTCTCTTGCCTTAGAATCTCTCAAAGACCAGTTAGGGTTTCTAGTGACCAAAACACTAGGTGGCGACTCCCTTTTACACAAACAACAAAGACCCAGAAATCAGACGAAGGTCGCCGAGCTCCGCCGCGAGGGTGCGACAACATGAATATATAGTTCTTTTTCAAAATGTGTGAGACGTGAAACAGATTTCCTCATGCGCCATATTGGTATGATGTCCCTGTTATAGCACAAGATAATTTCCAGCATTATAGGCAATTAAAAAGAAACATAGTAAAGAATATTAACGTTACATTTCATTCATGAATCAAAAGAGCATAATTCTTTCATTTCTCCTTACTTATGTAAATACCACCATTAATAATTTGCCAAGTACTGAGGCTAACTACAATACTCAAACCCGGTCATTCATCTTGAATATTGTTAGCCGAACCAACATTATTCTTTGCTAAAGCACAACAATTGTAGTTCTTTCATATACTTGGTATATACAAAACATAGTTTACATGAATGCATCAATTCTTCAAACTAACTCATAACTCTCAAATTTGACTATCCTCTTATGATGCCCTTAGCCAAAGTCAATCATTTATTCATCCACTTAGGATGCTATTAGCCAAAGTTAGTCGTTTATTTATCCTAGTCATCCAGTTAGGGTGTCATTAACCGAGAATACTCATTTATTCATCTTGGTCATCCACTTTGGATGCCATTAGCCGTAGCTAATCATTTGTTCACCTCGGGCATCCACTTTGGACGCCCTTAGCTGTAGCTAATTATTTGTTCATCCCAGTCATCCATTTAGAATGTTATTAGTTGAAGCTAGTCATTTATTCATCCTGGTCATCCACTTAGGATGCCATTAGCCGAAGCTAATTTATCATGTTTCCCGGTCGTCCATTCGGATGCCATTAGCCGAAATTAATCAATCATCTGTCTCGGTCATCCATACGGATGCCATTAGCCAAACCTAATCATTTGTTCATCATGGTTATCCGTTCATATGCCATTAGCCGAAGCTAATCAATCACTTGTCCCGGTCATCCGTTCGGATGCTATTAGCCGAAGCTAATCAATCACTTGTCTCGGTCATCCATTTGGATGCCATTAGCCAAAGTTAATCATCTGTTCATCCTGGTCATCCATTTAGGATGTCATTAGCCGAAGCTAATCATCAACCAATCAAATGTTCCATAGGCGTCTTATAAAATCACTATAACATGGTAATATCCTTTGAATTGCTCATTCAAACAGTTCATAAAAATTTAAAAGTCACTGCAACATAATGGCAGACCTTTCGTGATACTCGTATAGGCGTTCCGAAATAGTTTAACATTTCAGTAAACATAATACTAGATCATTTGTAATACACAAGCAAACATTCCATAACAGTTTAACATTCAGTAACACAACAATACATCCTTCGTATTACTCATCCAACCATTCATGACACTTAATATTCAATACAATACAATAATAGATCTCTCGTAATCCTCGTACAACCATTCATGTTCATTAACATTTAGTATAATACAATGGTAGATCTTTTGTAATACTCATATAACCATTCGTCATAATTACATTCAATATAATAAAACGGTAGATCCTTCATAATACTCATACAACCATTCATCACGATTACACTCAATAAAATACAACCGTAGACCCTTCGTAATTACTCATACAACCAATTGTCACAATTACATTCAATAAAATACAACAGTAAATCCTTTGTAATACTCATACTACCATTTGTCCCAATTACATTCAATATAATACAACAAAAAATCCTTTGTAATACTCATACTACCTTTCATCAGTAGCCCAAATTCATAATAGCCCAATCAACATTTCATAGTCGGTTTAATATTCATCACAACATAATAATATATCCACCTCAAACAGGTCATTTAAGAACATTAATATTTTCACCATTGTTTCAACATTCAACCAGAACTCGATCGATATTTCCTAGTCAATTCGACAATTATCAAGAATTCAATCACACACTTCATCGTCGTTTCATCATTCAACAAGGATTTAATAAAATAACATCATAAGTAAATCATTTCAAAACATAAAATCATACGAGAAAAAGGTGGAAACCACCTACCTGCTCCACTTGTGGGTTGTCCTTGTCCTGGCGATGGTCTGATCCTGGCCACACCACCTAAGACATCAATGACCATAAATCAATACATTTGCATCTTTAAAATCACATTCATCACCATACTTATTTCAAGAGTAGCTTCTGACCCAGAAATCATCAACGCAACGCATGTCGCGATAGATTTTAAATCAATAGTGGTGATGAAACCGTTTCTGATTTTTCTCTTTACCTTGACAAAACAAAAGGTCTATGTTAGTTTTTCGCCTTTCATAACTCATCCCCAACCAAGTTTCACCACATACAAAAAATCAATCGCATTCAAAGTTTTATCACAAGACCATCAACAATACATAACAAATTCTCAACATACATATTCTTCCAAAGAATCCCCTAAACATCACTTTAAGTCCTCAATGGTATTATCTAAAATTCATCAATATAATTTATAACAATTCAATGACACATAAAAAAGTCCCACATTCATGCTATTTCACATCAACTTATGGTGGTTCATCATGTGAGATTTCGTAAATGTTCCTATTCTTGGCCGAAGCATATATGCCTCTTTTATCCAATCTTTCGCATGCGTTTCATCAAGTTTAACACAATATTATAGCGAACAACATATCATACTCATACATATAATCATATGCTTCCTAATTAAACAAGTTCATCCATTACACAAAGAAACTCAAGGCATCAACATGGAGTGAATTTAGTTCTGGTTTCCACATGCTTTTAAGGTTCAAATGATAGTACAATTATGTTCATAACACTTTCTAACACATTTTCACATAATTTCATCATTCACATATGCAAAAATTCTATCACAAAACACAAGCATAGGTTTTGTTTTAGCTCCAGCAGAATCCAGGACTCTAACATGGTTTTAATATATACATTTCATCACAGGAAATTCATATACTGTCTAGTTTTTACTATGATCCCTTCAAAATTACCCATTTTTTTGTTTAATGTTTTGGAATTAAGTTTCCATCCAACCTCATTTTCACCCCTCTTTTTAGTTTAGGTTTCCTTCATAACTAGTGTAAAATCCTAGGCCATTTTCTTAGGGTTTTCTTCTTCGTTTTTGGTCCTAAGGTCCTAAGAACAAAGGGAGAAGGGTTTTGGTTCATACCTCACATTTTCAACAGCTTTAGAAAGGGATTTAATAGTTTTTCTTCCCCTATACTTTTGGTTTTCTTCCTCCCTTCTCCAGCTGCACCAGCCGGCCTCCTACACTCCTCATCCTTCCATATTTTTGGCTATTTATGTTTTTCTCTAACTCTCATTTCCTCTCTAACACTCAAATAATGTACATATAGCTAGTTGCTAGGTTTTCTTCTTGGGGGAGTAACGATTGTAGTGGTGTTTGCTAGCTGGTTTTTAGGGAGAGGTCTAGACTCCTTCTCCTTCCATTGCATCGACCACCTCTATTTTTCTTTAATCCTCCCTTCTTATCCCATGTTCCAAGGAGGTGCATGTAGCTGGGTTTGCTTTGGGAAGAGAGGTTGCTGCAACCAAGGCTGCTGGCTGGCTATTTTTAGGGAGAGCAAAGGTCATTCTCTCTCCTTTGCTGCATTTATACCCCTCTTAAATGTCAAGGGGTGTTTGGAAGACTGGATAAGGTTGTTCTTATCCCTTTTTTAGGTTATTCTAAGGCTAGTCATGTCCTCTATTATTCTCACCTAGAATAGGCCTGTCCAACAATAATTTTTGTTGGGTTTTACATCATCAATGAAAATTGAGTTGCTGCCAACTCAGAAATCGTCAACGAAACTGCTTCCCCAGCTGACGCATGGATTTATCAGCGCACACAGCCCCTGTTGACTCCGAAATCATCAATGAAACTGCTTCCCCACCTAATGCATGGATTTTTCAGTGCACACAACCCCTGTTGACTAAAAAATCATCAACGAAAACTAAATCGATGTCGACTCAAAAATCATCAACGAAAATGCTTCCATAGTTGATGCATGGATTCGTCAGTGCACACGGCCCCCGTTGACTAAAAAATCATAAATGAAAATTGAGTTGCTGCTGACTCATAAATCGTCAATGAAACTGTTTCCACAATTGACGCATGGACTCGTCAGTGCACACAGCCCCCTTGACTTAAAAATTAACAATGAAAACGATGCCTCTACTAACTCAGCAATCAACAACGAAACTGTGTCGTCGCCAACTCAAAAATCATCAATGAAAACTATATTGCTACCGACTAAGAAATTGGCAGTGACGGTGGAGTCATTTCTAGCTTTACTTTTTTTTTTGTTCGGTGATTACAACATTTGCTAACCACTTGCATTGCTGAAGATGATCCATTGATAATGTTATAGATGACATTATCTTTCACAAACTTAACTTGTCCCTTTCTTATCAACTTATAAAACTTGATATTTTGAAATTCTTATGATTTCCAGTTGAGTGGCCAAAAATCCCATCATGATATTCACATTTCTCATTTGGACTATACCATATAGGGAATAATGGTTGTATGGGATCCGATGGACTTAGGGTAATACACTTGATGTTCAAAAGATATTGGTGATATTTGAATGGTAAATGTTTATCAGTTTTTTGACAAAGGTGTAAAAAGCAGTTAGTGATGTAAAAATAGGCAAATGTCTGAGATGGATGAATAGGATACTGGGGTGTGGAATGCTTTTGATATGTATTTCCTAAACTTTGTTTTTTTTTCACCTTTGACAACTTTGCTCATCTTTTCATCAAGCATCATTTTTTTCTTTTCACATAATTTCCAACCATAACCCATGAGATATCAACAAGTGCATGCTCTACTAATCCTTGGCTAGGGGAAAAGAAAACATATAAAAAGTTAAGGTTTACATATGGGTAAAGTAAAGAAAAGATAAACAAGCTCAAAATGGGCTTAGTAAAGATAATATGCTTTAGGTTGGCTTTTTGGTTCAAGTGATTAAAATTCCTAATGCCTTTATCATCTTCATGTACACATGTAATGTGAATATAATCTCAACAAGATATAAAGCAAGTTCTAGAGATACATATCATTGAAAGAATGCACAATCAAAGAATATAATGTTAAAGGCTCAAAAGCTTGCGTTGGTATAACACTATAAAGTCAACATGGCATATTTTCAAAGTCAATCCCTAAACCAATTAAATGTTAAAACTTGCATGCACACTTATTCATTTGATTTATATCTTCATCTATCTCAACTAATTCTCATACATAATACTCGTATTCTTATAAACCAATAGGAGTTCAAAAAGATCAAACATAGATTTTTTTTTATGCAACAAAAAAAACCAAAATTCTCTCAATACCCCCACACTTTAAACACAACATTGTCCTCAATATTGAAATAAAAGAAAAGGAATATAAGAGAATGATAAAAATAAAGTAAAATGTGAAAAGTAAAAGATAAGGGAAAAAGAAAGCAAATCTGATTTTTTTCTTTTTGTGTTGGGTTGCCTCCTGGTAAGTGCTTTTGTTTTATGTCATTGACTCATCATGTGGCATGCTCATTCTTCATAGATTGGTTCAACTAACTCCACAAAAGTGGTGAGTTCTGCTGTCCAATCTTCATAGAAAGGTTTCAAGCGATGCCCATTGACCTCGAGCACTTTATTTGTTTTTAAACTTGTAATTTTAACTATACCATAAGGAAAAAACATTAGAAACAATAAAGGATCCAATCCAATAAGAGCACAACTTTCCAGGAAAAACTCTTTTCTCGTAATCATTCGGTCATGAAGACTCTTAGTCTTTTCTTTGTAAATCCTTGCATTCTCATAAGCATCATTTCAAATCTCTTTCAACTCTTGCAATTGCAACTTTCTTGCAATCCCAGCAGCATCATAATCCATGTTACATTTTTTAATGGCCCAAAAAGCTTTGTGTTCAAGCTCCACCAGTAGATAACATGTTTTCCCGTAAATCATCCTATAAGGTGACATTCTTGTAGGTGATTTGTAAGTAGTCCGATAAGTCCAAAGTGCATAACCAAGTCGTAGACTCCAATCTCGCCGATTGGGTTGCACTGTCTTTTCCAAAATGGACTTGATTTCTCGATTTGAAATTTTAGCTTGGCCATTCGTTTGAGGATGATATGCTGTGGAAGTCCGATGAGTCACGTGATATTTGTGTAATACTGCTTCCATTGAACGATTATAAAAATGAGTTCCACGATCACTAATGATAGCTTTAGGGATTCTAAACCTGTCAAATTTATGAGTCCTGACAAAATCTAAAACAACTTTAGTATCGTTAGTTCGTGTGGCTTTTACCTTAATCCATTTGGACACATAATCAACAGCAAGAAGGATATAAAGATTGCCAAAAAAGAGAGGAAAAGGACCCATAAAATCAATACCCCAAACATAAAAAATTTCACTTACAATAATATTTGTTAAAGGCATTTGATTCTTATGAGTGATATTACCTGTTCTTTGGATTTTTTCACATGATTTGCAAAAATGATATGCGTCCTTAAAATAGAAGGCAAATAAAAACCATTTTCAAGTACCTTGTGGGCCATTCTTTTTGCTCCAAAATGCCCACCACAAGAATGAGAATTATAAAAAGTGAGAATGTAATGAAATTCATCATGTGGTACACATCTCCTAACTACATGATCCACAGAAAATTTTCACAGATAAGGGGTACCCCAAAAATAATATTTAACATCAGCTTGTAACTTGTTTTTTTATGGATTTAGACAAACATGGAGGGAATTCTTTGTTAACTAAATAGTTCACTAAATCAGCATACCATGGTCTTGTATAGGAATGTAACACATACAACTACTCATTGGGGGAATGTCTCTCTTATTGTTTCGGTTTGTATATCCTCGGTCCTTAGTCGGCTCAAGTGATCAGCGACATGGTTCTCGACACCTTTTTTATCTTTGATCTCAAGATCAAATTCTTGTAAAAACAAGATCCACCTAATCAATCTTGGTTTGGACTCCTTTTTCTTCAAAAAAAATACCTCAAAGCTACATGGTTAGTAAAAACAACAACTTTTGTACCAAGTAAATATGATCTGAATTTTTCTAGAGCAAATAGCACTGCAAAAGGTTCATTTTTAGTTGTATGGTAATTGCGTTGCACTCTGTCCAACATGCGGGAAGCATAGGCTATAACATGCAAATTCTTAACAATTCTTTGCCCAAGTACAGCCCCTACCGCATAATTACTCGCATCACACATTATCTCAAAAGGCTCATCTCAATTTGGTGGTTGAATGATATGGGCAGATGTGACACGCCTCTTAAGCTCATCATGGGCATCTTTACATGCTTGATCAAACACAAAATCCACTTATTTGGCTAATAGTTTGCACAAGGGTACTGTAATCTTCGAGAAATCTTTGATAAAGCATCGATAGAAACCTACATAGCCTAGAAAAGAACGAACTTCCCTCACACATAAGGGGTAAGGCAATAATAAAATAACATCTATTTTAGCTTTATCAACCTCTAATCCATGTGAAGACACAACATGCCCAAGAACTATTCCTTGTTCTACCATAAAATAACACTTTTCATAGTTCAAGACAAGGTTAGTTTCAATGCACCTTTTCAAGATCAAAGATTCTAGAAATTTATCAAAAGAATCACCATACACTGTGAAATCATCTATAAAAACCTCAATTATTCTTTCAACATAGTTAGAAAAAATACTCGTCATGCATCTTTGAAAATTTATAGGTGCATTACAAAGACCAAAGGGCATTCTCCTATATGTATATGTACCAAATAGATATGTAAATGTAGTCTTTTCTTGATCTTCAGGATTAATAACAATCTGATTATATCCAATATATCCATCAAGAAAGCAATAAAAAGACTTACCTACCAGGCGTTCAAGCATTTGGTCTATGAATGGTAATGGGAAATGATCTTTGCGTGTAGAGAGATTAAGCTTTCTATAATCAACACACATTCTCCATCCACTCGAGATGCGAGTAGGAATGAATTCATCATTTTTGTTCTTTACCAATATGATTCCGATCTTTTTAGGCACCACATGGATTGGCGCCACCCCTTTACTGTCTGTGATGGGATAAATGACTCCTGCATCTATCAAAATCTCAGCTTTCACTACCTCCATCATAGACGGATTCAATCTCCTTTGCATTTTCCTCATTGGTTTTGCATTGTCCAATAATATGTGATGCATACATATGGAGGGACTAATGCCCTTGATGTCGGCTAAAGTCCATCGAATGGTTGTCTTGTGATCACACAACAACTTCACAAGTTTTTCCTCTTGCGCACTTGTCAAATCTTTTGCTATGTTAACGGGAAGTGTATTGTTGTCACCAATGAATACATACTTCAAATTATCGGGCAAAGGTTTCAATTCTAACTCAGGGCTTGTAAAATAAATGGCAGAAGCTTTTTAAGTGAAAGTACTAAATCAACAAACACATTACCATGGGGAACGGTTTGCAAAACTTGCAAAGCCAATGCTGATTCGTGCACGTTTTGGGGAACACATATGTGCCTTTCCATCTCTTCCATCTTGGTAAAATCATAGTCATAGCTTAAAGCTATGCTTAATCCATCCTCACAATCAAAATCATAAACTTGCTGTACATACTTATCAACTTGGTCATAGCATGTGATAGAGTTAACATTGCTATAAGGATATTTCATTGCATCATGAAAATTAAATTCAAAATTTTCATATCTTACCTCTATAGACAAAGTATCATTACCACAATCAATCTTTGTATTGACAGTTTTCAAGATTGGTCTCCCAAACAATATAGGAGTGTTGTTTGATGAATTATAAACATCATATTCCATATCAAGAATATAAAAGTCGCATGGAATGACCAAACTATCAATTTTGACTAGGACATCTTCTATCACACCAAGTGGGTAAACAAAACTACAATCTGCAAGTTATATTACAATACGAGTTTTATTCAAAGGCTCCTGACTAAGAGAATCATAAACATGTTTAGGCATAACGCTAATGGATGCTCCTAAATTGCATAAAGCCCTTTTAAATCTAGCATTACCAATAACACATGGGATAGTAAACGCACCTAGGTCTTTTTGCTTCAAAGGCATATTCTTTTGAACAACAGCAGATACAACTTCACCCATACTTACCATTTCATGAGCTTTCAGTTTGAAAGCTCTCTTGGTAGTACATAACTCCTTCAAGAATTTGGCATATTTGGGAATTTGCTTGATAACATCAAGCAAAGGAATATTGAGTTATACTTTTTTAAAAACCTCTAAAATTTCCTTTTCTTTGTCCTCTTTCTTTGACCTATAAGAACTCACAAGAAAGGGTGGAATTGTTTTAAAAATGAAATTCATTGAGTGAGGAGTTACTTTTGGAGTGTTGGTCATTGTTTCAGTTTGTGGAGGAGGAGGGTATTTCTTCTTTGTACTCAATTCGGTTTCTATCTCTTCTTCTTCCTCCATCTCAACTTGTTTTGACCTTTTGCCTTTCAAGTTCTTTCCCACTTCGCAGCATGTTCGCACTAACATTCTCTTTTGGATTCAATGCTTGGGAGGGCAATTTTTCATTCATTTGTGCTTCTAATTTCCCTACACTTGAAGCTACTTGCCTCATTCGCTTCTCTAAATTGTGAATACTTGACCTTGTTACCTATTGAAAAGACATGATATTTTGGTGCAAGGTCATAGTGTTAGAAGCCAAATTTTTCATCATCCCATAAAGATCATCACTAGATGACGACCCCATAACATTGGAGTTTGTGAATGGAGGGGGCTGTCTCACTTGATAATTCTACTGGGGCTGAAATCCATGGGGATGGAATTGTCTGCCTTGATTGCTTTGTTGAGGCGAGTTCCCATAACATAAGTTTGGATGATCTCTCCATCCGAGATTGTACGTGTTGGAAAAGGGATCATATTTATTCCGGGGCTGTCCGTTGAATCCGCCATCAACTGCATGAACTTGTTCAATGTAATCTTTTTGCATTGTTGGGCACATATCTGAGGTATGTCCTTGTAAGGAACAATATGCTACAAACTTTCACCTATTGTACATTTCCACAAGCCAAAGAATGCATAAGAGAAGTAAGATCATTAACTTTATTTTCAAGGTTAGAAATACTTACCTCATTTACTCGTTTGTTTGAGAAGTCTTCATGGGTGCCGAACTATTTCGAGTTGGTTGCCATGTTTGAGATTAATTGGTGTGCAGCCTCGGGTGTCTTGTCTACTAATGCCCCTCCACTTGCAGCATCAATGATACTACAATCAGTAAGCATCAATCCTTCATAAAAATATTGAATAAGCAGTTGATCGGGTATTTGATGATGAGGGCATTGAATGCATAGTTGCTCAAATCTTTCCCAATATTGGGAGAGTGTTTTGCCATGAGATTTTCGAATCCCATATATTTATTTCCTTATGTTAGCAACTCGAGATGCTAGGAAATACTTCTCATGAAAGATCTTCTTCATGAAATTCCATGTTCCAATAGAACCTGAGAGAATAGAGAAAAGTCATACATTTGCTGCCCTTTTTAAAGAGAAAAGGAAAGCTTTCAACTTAACCTATTATTTGTCAACTCCATTCGGTTTCATGCCAATGCAAACCATATGGAACTCCTTGAGATGAGTATGAGGATCTTCTCCAGCAAGACCATTGAATGTTGGTAGCAAATGTATAAAACCAGATTTGACCTCGAAGTTGACATTATTGTTGATGTTTTATGCAGAATGGTTGATTTTCCATGTTAGGAGTAGCAACCTCCTTGAGTGTTTGTTGTCGTGCAACAGCCATAGTGTTGACGTGAGCTTCCTTTCATAACCTGCATAAAGTGTTTTCTATTTCGAGATCCACTTGCACTTGATTCTGGTTAGTAGAACAGGTTACTGGCATATATCTTCTAGAAAACTCAAAAGAAACCAACCACACCAGAGATCGAAAACAATGCAAATTGTGCAAAAATCCTACGCTATAAAACTAAAAGTTTTTAAAAACCCTAGAAAACAACGGAATATGGCCTCGATAGGGTGAGGCTAGTGTCTAAAGGCGACTAGTCTTGTTCAAAATGTCGTTTCCCTTCAGGAAACAAAAGCCTATACCTAATTCCACCAAAAAATCTATTTTGAACAGTACCGCTGTCGTAAATGAACAGTATCGCCGCAAGCAAAAATTCTGTTTCTTTTTTTTAAGAAAAATAAATAACAATCACAACAAATAAAAATAACAGCACAAGAATCAACTAAAATTACTTCCCTGCTAACAACGCTAAAATTTATTGTAATGTCGCGGTCGCACAAATTAATTACCCTAGCTTAAAACACACAAAATAATATAGATCAAGCAAGGGGTCAATCCCACAATGAAGTTTTAGATCAGATTTTTATGTTGTATGTTATGCAATTGGGGGTGGGGGGTTGATTTATGATGATCTAAACTATGGCAGAAATTAAACTAGCAGAAAAAATCAATTGAAACCAAAATTTATCAAGAAAACAAACCTACACATCCACCTATGGAAATCAGAATCGATCCTTGAAATGAAACTCCAGTTTCTGAAATTACCCTTGTGTTGCTTTGTTCGAATGTTCTCTCTAAGGTTAATAACATAGATCCACCACAATTATTAATCTTAGTTGCTTCGTAAGTTTATATACCACAACTCCGGTTTTGATATCAAACTTAGCAATAGATTGTCACAATAACGACTTAGAGACTGCTCCAGCAGTTATGATGAACACTCATAAGAAATATGCATAGGAAAACAATCATACTCATTCATAATAAACTTAAAATAAATGGAAGAATAAATCTCACAGTTCTTGAAATTTGAAGGTCTTTGTGTCCTTGCAACCAAGAAAACGAGCTTAGCCTTGCATATCTATTGAACAACTACTCCTCAAGATGGAAGAATGCATGATTTTGGGATTGTGGGAGAAATAATTTTTGTTTCTTTACTTCTGGTAGCCTCCTCCTCTCGTTCTCTTTCCCTTCTTTCTTTCTTTTTATATGCTAAGAAACCCTAGTCTCTATTTTACAAAATAGTCTTCCTTTAAGTCAACAGTTTACATTTAAATACTTCAACAACTATTCTCCTAAAAAAGAGAAATAGCCTTGTATGAAATCTTCAAGCTTTGACTTAGAGGACATAAATTGCTGAAATAAAAACTTGGAAGTTGGTTTAAATGCTTCAGAACGTAATTTGGACTCGTTTTCTCACGAAACCTGTTTGCTAGCAGAATTCAGTTGTCATCTTTGAAAAATCATATCTCCCTTATATGACATCATTTTTTGGTTGAAATGTATTTGAATCAGGAATCTAAAAAATTGAGTTTGCATCAATTGGACTTCTGTAGCTCAAGATATTCAAGTTGGAATGGTCGACGGTCAACACTGGCAGATTAAGAGATTTGACTTTGAAGGTTGCGATTTCCATGCTCTTCCTTATTTTATTTTCTTGCCTTAGATGTTCAAATAGGTATGGATGTTAGCTTTTTAATGCCACCGGAATCACTTTATTTTGACCTCCAATTTACTCACACTCTACACAAAACATCTATTGAAGGTCAAATCTACCAATTACCTCCAATTTACTTCTTTTTGCATCTTTCATCCAAAAGTGCTTTCAAAACAAAAAACAAAGAATATCAAGGCATTTTATATATAAAACATAGGCAAAACACTAGGCAAAACATAGGCCCTCATCCGGTTGAAGGTCTGATCCCGGTCGTACCTCCTAACATATCAAATGATCATAATCAACATACTCGTATCAAACAACCATATAACTGTCATCATACATATTCCAAGAATACATATGTTCACATTTAAGTGTTTCATATATTATACAATCATACAACGAACATCATCATGTCAAGACACTTCACTTTATTTTTAATGTTGTCACTCACGGACGTCTTAGAGTTTAACTCTTGAGTTTCATAGTGGATTAGATTAGACCAACAATGAAACTATCACAAGCATTAAATTAGTTCTTATATGGAGTTCATCGACAAACAAAGTTGCTGGTGACACATAAATCTTCAACGAAAACTAATTCATTTTTTTTATCAAATGTAAGAAATTGTATAGATCAAAAGTGAAACGGAGCTGGAAACCAACAAGTCAAGAAATACAAGCATGAATATACAAGCGAACAGAGGGAATAGGCTCTCTTGAACAAGCAAATACAACCAAAAGGGAATAGACTCCCTGAACAAATTGACAAAACCAATAAGCAACAAATCTGCAAGCCGACACCATTCAAAAATGGATTAAACTCTAGCATCCAAGGATGCGATCAATAACAAACCAAACAGAACAACCAGTAGAAGATCTATAGAAAGACAGTAGAAGTTCTAACAATCTAAATGCTGCATTAAGCAGCAGCCAGACATAACAGGCAGTCAAGAACAACACCCTGACAAAATAGGCGGGCACCAGGGAATCCAGCGCCTAGCCAAGCAGCTAGCCAGATTCAACATCAATAGCTAGGAGATCAACTCAACCAGCTATGATGAGCAAAGCCAGCAGCTAGGAGAAAAACCAACAACTACCAGGCACAGCAAGCTGCTGAAAGATTCACCAGCAACACTGCAATAGGGAAGAACCAGGCATAACAAGGCCATAGGCAGAAGCTGAACCAGCGACTTTGCAACAAAGGATACAAGCCTATAAATGGCAACAACAAAGCAACAAAGCAAGGTCGGTTAGAACCGATAAATTTTGACCTCATCCAGTGTAATAATTTGGACTTGTAAAAGTCATGATTCACGATTCCATAACTATTGAATCCACTACATGTCATTATGCATACTATTAAAACCTAGCTATATGGTGTGTGGTTCAATTTCATGTGTGGGCTCAAAATTTGTTTGGTCGCCCCATGCCATTTTAACGAACATCGAGTCATTTCTTCAATCAAAACACTTCTAATCTTTAGGATTGATTAGCCTTAATTTTGCATGTTGGGGTTTGATCAAAATATTTTTTCAAAATACCCTTTGAAATAAACATCTCATGCTTTCAGAACAAAAAAGAGACAATGAAAAGACATGTTTCGTTAAAGGATGAGATACGATCCCAAAACAAAATGCAAAATGACAAAAATCCATAATAAAATGATTGACAGTTTAACACCTTTTTTGGATAAGCATTTCTGGCAATATCTATGTTTTGCCAGGCATTTTCGACCACTTGTTATTCTGAGGATGTTATGGTGAAATATGGCTGATGACATCAACTTTCACAAAATCAACTTGCCTCTTGCTCACCAACTTCCGAACTCAATTCTTGAAATTTTTGCAATTGTTGAACTGAAATGGCTCAGGACTCCACAATGATATTCATATCTCATGTCTGGATTATACCACCTAGAAAACTGTGGTTGTGTGGGATTTGATAGAGTCGAGGCAATAAGTTCGGAGCCTAACAGATGTTGGTCGACAAAATCGAGTGGTAGAGGGATGCCAATCTCTAACAAAGACATTTAAGCAGTTGATGCTATAGCGAGACCTGGTTGGACCTCATATGTAAGGTTTTTCACTTGAGAGTCATCTTTGGATTCATCTCCCATCATTGTTATGGAATCCTTGGCAAAACCTTTAATATTTCCCATCATGATAGCTTGTTCAATTCTTTCAACAATCCTCACAACATCATGTCAATCTTTCAATGTTTTTGTGATTGTCTAAGGATTGTTAGAAACCTTCCACCAGCTAGGTAGTTTTGGTAACGCACAGAAACATGCATCACTACCACTGCCGACATGTGGAATCACGCGTTGTCTCAACTGGAAGAGAACTTGGTGAATCAAAAACTTCTTTGTCTCATCTTTGATTCGTCACAATAGTGCAGCAAACAAACACATATCGAGAGAGTTCTACTATGTTGAAGTTTTAGTCTTCATCCTATTTTTTTAGTCCAAGTCAGTCTCTTCTCTCTACTTATGTGTTTTAATACTGACACTAGTAGGAGAAAATTGTAGATGATCTGAAACTACTGCATCCCCTCTTAGATTTCCCCTTTGTAGAGCCACAAACAGATTTCTATAGAGAGAGTTATGCTATGTAGAATTTATAGGTCTGCTCTTGTTTTTCAAACCAGGTCTGGCTCTTCTACCTACTATAATGTCTCGGTGTGAAACTGGTAGGGTAAATTTTCATAGCGTTTGAAACTACTACATCCCCTCTTGTATTCCTCACGGTGTATACCTCTTTTGAACCAAGTGCAGGAGTGTAGCTCATATTTGCCGAAAAATTGACAAAAATAAAAAAAAAAGAAATGTTTTTCGAACCCTGTTTAAGCTATTTTCTACCCTCTTTATCCTCCCCCTTTACTGCCAAAGTCGTCAGGTTTCTTAGACTGATTAGGAGTCTTCATAATGTTAAATTCGTTCCTTCTTTATTTGGTTTTTAAGGTTGGATAAATCCCTCAGAATTTGCACTACAAAAAAACTGATTCTGCTTTTGTCGCAATTTTTTGTTCCAACTTAGGCTCTGATTCTGACTTGGTTTCGTACAATATCTGACCATCCCAACTATATTTTGTCATTCAGACATGTTCAAAAATTGACCTACACCTACATTTTATCAGTGTTCTTATGGCAGACTCTTAGTCAGATTGGGATGTTCAGCATTGTCAGATCAGGAAATCCTTTTGATCAACCAGGTTATGGCTAAGTTCTGTTCTTCAAAATGAATTTATCTTACTTTGAACCCTTCATGAATGTTGGAGACCTATACATGTAAATGAATTTAGGGTTTTGAATATCTTGATTTCGATATCAGAAGCTCAAGATATTCCCATGTGAATATCTAATGAGAAAACAGAGAATTCTACCGCGAGAAAGATTCTGACCTGGGTTTTGCACTAAAGAATCTGTTTCTATCACAATTTTGTTGGTCATTATTCTTAGGTCATACTCTCAGTCACATCGGGATGCTCGGCATTGTCAGTTTCTGAATTAGATCAAGAGACCCTTTTTGACCAGCCAGATTGCTGCCAAATTTTGTTATCTAAAACGATATTATCTCACTTTGAATCCTTCATCAAAGTTGTAGTCTTGTATGCATAGATGAATTTAGGCTTTTGAATCGCTTGATTTTGATATCAAAAGCTTATGATATTCTCGTTTGAATATCTAACTTGAAAAGTAGAGAATTCTGCCGCGAGAAGGATTTTAACCCGAGTTTTGCACTAAAGACTCTGCTTCCATCACAATTTTGTTGGTCATTTTTCTTAGGTCATATTCTTAGTCATATCGGAATGCTCGGCATTGTCAGTTTCTGAATTAGACCAGGAGACCCTTTTTGACCAACCAGATTGCTGTCAAATTCTGTTCTCTAAAACGATTTTATCTCACTTTGAATCCTTCATCAAAGTTGTAGTTCTGGACGTGTAGATGAATTTGGGCTTTCGAATCACTTGATTTCAATATCAGAAGCTCAAGATATTCCCGTTTGAAATCTAGCGTGAAAGCATAGAATCCTGCCGCGAGAAGGTTTCCGGCCAAGTTTGGTTGCAAATCTAATCTTCAAAATGATTTTATCTAACTTTGGATCCTTTATGACAGTTATAGTCTTGTATGTGTGGATGAATTTTGATTTTTGAATCTTCTGATTTCAATATCAGAAACTCAAGATATTCCCATTTCACTACAAGATTTAACAGTTTTACCGACGAAATTTTTCTGTTGTTCTAAGACACATATTCCATCAGTAATTATATTATCGACGGAATCACAGACGAAAATGATCCGTCGGTGAATCGTTCATCGGTAATATTTTATCCGTTAGTAATAGAATCACCGACGGATTTACTGACAGAACAAACGCGTCGGTAATAATTTTTTTATTACCGACAGAATTACCGAGGGAAATACCGACAAAAATACCGATGAAATTACCAAGGGATTTTCCGTCGGTAATTTCATCGGTAATTATATAAAAACATTTTAAAAAAATTCATTTTATAAAATTATAAAATAATTAAATTAACATAAATCAACACTGTATATTATATACTCAAAATGCTTGGAAAAAAAAAAGAAAGAAAATCAACTCAAACAAATTTGCAACAAATAAATAAAATGAAAAAAATAAATTCAACTAAAAAAATTCATATGAAAAAAATGAAGTTGCAATTGCTAAAAATTTAAAAATCTCTATAAATAAATCAAATAAAAATTGGTCTCATATGAAAAAAAAATCTCACAACAAAATTTATACAATTATTAAGAACAAAAACAATTAAAAATAAAATAAAAAACAAATATAGTGAAAAAAATCATGAAAAAGGAAGAAAAAAGAAAAATATTGCCTTAATGTAGTTGCAAGTGAAGCTAAGGAGAGAAAAAAAATTTCGTAAAGCATATTAATTAAAAAAAAAACTAAGAGGATAAAAGAAGAAAGAAGAAGAAGACATACCCGAGCATGGAGGAAAAAAGAAAAAGATGAGGAGAGAAAAGAAGAGAAAGAAATAGATATTGATGTTTTTTACATATAGTGAAGAAGAAGAAGAAAAAGTAGAAGAAGAATTATAAAAAATGAGTCTGTCTCTTGTGAAATAAGGGGATCCAGACTTTTTATTAGAGCGCGTTAGCAACGGATTTACCAACGGATAATTGAATATTAATATTTTTTAATTATTTCGTCGGTAATTCCATCAGTAATATTTAATTTAAATTTTCAATTTTGTAAAAAGTTTTCAGAAACCGCCAACAATCACCGACGACTTTTCAATCCGTCAGTGATTCCATTTGTAATATTTAAATGAAAATTTTAAATTAATTGAATTTTTTCAGAAAATCACCAAATAACACTGACGACTTTTCAATCCGTCGGTGATTTTATCTGTAAAGAACAACAATTAACAGTGCAATTGGAAAGTGAACAGTTCTGGAGCTCTCTGGAAAATACCGACGGAAATTTCCATCGGTGATTCCCTTTGTAATTGACATGATGAACAATGTTTACAATTTACCGACGGATTTACCAACAGAATGACCGACGGAATTTATTCCGTTAGTAATTCCATTGGTAAAAATGACATGTCATAAAATGATAGGAATTCCACCACGCCACATAAGGAAATAAGACTTTGCAGTATAGTACTGTTCATATGTGTTTTGAACAGTACCCCTCCATGTCAAATTCTTTTCTTTTTCCCTGCACAACTGCCTATTTAGTTTCCATCTTTCTCTCGCCCGATTTTGTGTGTTGCAGATCATAGTTTCTGTTTTTAGTCTAAGGGAGACAAACGTTGACAGCTGCTAAAATGCCATGAAGAGAAGAACCTCACCATCATCTAATGGCTGGGATTTTATCCCTAACATAGATGGCTGGGATGATGTGTTAATGTTGGGAAGAAATCACTAGAATCAGCACATAATCAATGAGAATATTGTAGTTTCCTCATTTGTATTATTTGGCTGCAAGTCAGCTGGGATTTGCAATCCTAGATTAATGCATTGAATCTTTCCTAAATAGAGATATATTAGATTATATATAAGCCCCCTCTAATGACCTAGTGGGGAGAAAGAAAAGAGAAGGAGAAAAAGAGAGGCAAGCAACAGGAAAACAAGAAAGAGCAAGATAACATAGAAGGAAGAACGTCAATTCCACCAGCACATCACAGCTTTAACGTCATTGTTTTTGTCCGTCAATTACCAGTAACTAAAGGACGCACGTATGAGTTGTCTTTCGGTCTTTGGCTTCATTTTCTGCAAAACAAGATCTGCAGGTATAAGCCCCAATCTCTCCTCCTTTGTTATTTTCATACTAAGCATTCGTTGGTTATTCATTTGTAAAATTGTTTCTTCCCTCTGAATAATTGATTTCTGTTTAGACAAAGCCAACGCTTGCCCATTATTCTTTCATGATGTTTGAGTTTAGTTGTTGTCCATGTAAAAGGGGTTGTCTTCATGTTTAGGAACTTTTACGTTTAGGGACCTTCATTTTGTTTATTCCTTACGCCCGTTGGAGGAGAGATTAGCCGACCATGATTTTGTCTTTCTTATTTGTGATTTCTTCCAGTTTTATTTTTCCTTGCTGTCTGTGTGGGATGACTAAGGCGGGTCTTAAGTTTATAAAAGAGTGGGTTTGTGAGGTATGAACACTATCACTGGATTCTGGCTTCATAATTTTGGCTCCCTCGTGCACATGGTTTATTTCTCTCTAGTTATAAAGTTTTTTTTTTTAAGATGAGTTGGCTTTGAATTTTTTTTAGTTGCTTTAAGCTTCTTATAAATATTAGAGTATATGAGACGGTTGGTTAGCTTTTATTGCGATTTTTGTATTTAATTGTGATGCTTGTGTTTTGATAAAAAAAATAAAATTTTTCCTATATGTTGCATACGGCTAATACCCTAACATGTTTTGAATGTTTTTTTTTTAAAAAATAATATTTGAAATTTCGAAAATGTGTTTTCGCATGGATTTTTTAAACACAACAAAAAAAAATTATTTTCTTGCATTTATGGATTTTACAACATGTTTGTAAAACTCCAAAGGGTATTGGCCAATATTCCAAAAAATACAAAAATCTTATTTTGGGGGGAATTCATCTATTATTCACCATTAATGTTTGAATAAAGAAATCCCAAAAGGATGAATATTCAAAATATTTTTGGGAATAACTTGTTATTATTCATTGTTAATATTTGGATAAAGAAACCCTAAGTGGTAAATATCCAAAATAATTTTCTAGGAATAATAAGTCATCACACATCCTTGAAAGAAGCCTGGATTATAATTGAGGACATTTCAATTTTTGACTTCACGGTTTACGAGCCATGAGAGTATGAAACACTAAGGCAAAAATAGGCTTTTAAAGTGCCTTGAATTTCCTTAGATTTCTAAATTTTTTGTCCCTCCTCTTTGTGATTTACGAGTCGCAAACTCTTTAAATACTAAGGGAAAAATGAGCTTTTAAAGCACACGGAATCTCCTGGGATTTCTATCCTAATAAATTTAGTTTAAATCAAACACAGATTTCAAGAGATCTACAATGGTTCTCCTTGGCACTTTGTAGATATATCTAAAGGTATGATTCATATAGGCCAAGGGTTCTTACTTTTAGACTTTGAACCCAAATCCATTCATCATAGCAAACCTATTCTAGGAAACCTATTTAAGAGAACACCAACACCATAGCAATTATAAGGCAAACCAAACACCAAGTAGCTTATCTTAGGTAGGGCATACTAGGGGTGCTAATACCTTCTATTTACGCAACCAGTCCCTTACCTTAGATTCTCTAAAAGACCAGTTAGGGTTCCTAGTAACCATAATACTAGGTGGTGACTCCCTTATTCACAAATTAAAAAAAAAACCCGAAATAAATCGAGGGTTGCCGCGACGTTACGCTTCGTCGCGAGGGTGCGGCACTTTCATTGATGACAAAAGGCGTTCTTATTGCTGTTCACAACTGAAATGATGGAGAGGCGATGCAACTTCAATGTTTATGGCCTCTGCTAATGGAACGCTAAGCAGAAAAGTCAATTATGTTTTCCTGTGTGTGGGTGTAGATTCATAATGTTTCCAACAGAAGGCTATGAAAACATTCCCCTTCCATTCTTGAAACTCGACATTTGTTCAAGCAGATTTGTGAAGCTAGCTATTTCATCTGTGATGCTCTTAATTTCCTTTTGACAATGAGCTTTTATCTAACCCCTTTCTTCATTTTTCATATTTTTTTCAGTCCAGCGTAGTAGACCCTAGGTGGGGGAACCTACTTTTCATCCCAGTGCGTGCATGACAAATGTATGAGCATGTAATCTATATGATGAACTCGCCCTTCGAGGGGTGATAAATGGTCGTAACTCTTGTATGATGAAATAAGAACTTTTATTCTTGCTCAAACTTTACAATAGAAATTTCTTGAGTGATGACCATTATATCACCTGTAAGTCCTGAATTCAAGATGCTTTAAGAAGGGCTTGCTCAAATGCAAAACAATGTGTATGAAGCATACATCTTAAAGGCAGACTCTAATCTTTTTATGTGAGACAAATGATAGGTTTACTACTTGGTCACTAAAAAAGGATCTCTTATTGTCCTAATGATCATCCTCTTGAAGGCAATATGGAGGCTCAGTAGGCACTCAGTTAACACGTGTACCAACCGTTACTAGTCTAAGCACTTAATGAAGAGTGGGGTTTACACAAACTTAAACCTTGACTAAAAGTCGTAAGATAAGTTGCTAGTCTCCAACTTAACCTGAAGCTTGTATGTGCTTTTAAAAATTAAAACATGTGATGCAAGAGACAATTCTATACAATGCATGGATATAACAAAAACAAAATAACACAAAACAAAAAACCTAAGACAAATCAAATATACAAAGCTTAGTCCAATATTGTCAGAAACAATATCGTCCCCAGTGGAGTTGTCATTCTGTCGCACATGCCTACACAATGTCAATGGCAATTTTCGTGGTTGTTTGTTTTGTTTGCGAGTCGCCACCTTGTATTTGATTGAAGGTTACTAGGAAACCCGAATATATTGGTCGTTGTCAGAAGTTTGAGGATAAGAGACTGGTTGTAGTTAGAAAAGGTATTAGCAACCCTGTCGCACCTTACCTGAGGTAAGCTGCTTCGTGGTTTGATGTGATTTAAAAATTTAAAATATTAGCCAAATTCTTAAGGCTTTAATAAATCAATTATTAAATCCCAAAATATATACAGATACATGTTCTTACATTTTCACGGGATATACAACATGATTTTATTTGTATTTAAGATAATTGACCATATGCAAATTAAAACATTAACTCTTTTTTTTATCTTTTTTATTTTTTTTAACATTTACAAAACATACATAAAAAAATATGAAAAACACACACGCACATCACTTTTTACTATGCTCAACTCACACTTCACTTTTACATGTTACAACATAACAAAAATTCCTAATAAATCAAATAAAATTCAAAAATTACAAAATAGAACTTGTTTGCTCTCTGACTCTGCCAAAATAAATAGAAGACTTTTCTCTGCTAATAACCAACCCAGAGATGTGCCCAAATGATATGAGTTATTGGTACAAGCAAAAGACAGACTATCTATCTCCTCGAGAGAGCAAGATGATGTTGCTTGTAAAGGCAAGATAACTAATATCCTGAGCACTGCACTTTGGATGAAATCTGAACCTAAAGCTCATAGAAGCCAACTTAAGCATCTTGGAAAAGTATTCCATACAGATGATAAAGAGATAAGGTGATAAAGGATCACCCTGACGCGCCCTATTCTTTCCTTGGAATAAGCCATATATAATGTCATTAATAAAAATAGAAAAAGAAGTGGTTGCCACACACTGCAATATAAGGTGCATAAATTTATATGGAAAGCTAAAAGATAGCAGGAGCTGCTGCAGAAAAGGCCATTGGACAAAGTTGAAGGCTTTCTTAAAATCAATTTTCATCAAACATCTAGGCAACACACGTTTACACTCATATAGCCAAAGATTCTCTTGAATAAGATGAATATTATCAGCCATCAATCTACCTCCTAAGAAAGCATTTTGCAGAGGGCTAATAATATCCGCAAGGGCAATAGCAAGCCTAACAGAGAGAATCTTAGAAATCACCTTGTATACCACATTACAACTGGAAATAGGTCTGAAATTAGTAGTTGCAGAAACATTGGCAGATTTGGGAATAAGAGCAATGATGGAGTGGTTAATCTTCTTGAGAAGTTTCTTAGATACAAAGAAGTCACGGACAGCAAGACAAATCACCACCAACAATATCCCAGGATGTTTTGAAGAAAAAGGAGGCATATCCATCTGGCCCAGGAGCTTTGTCATTATCAATGCTGAATAAAGCTTGCTTAATAATATCATTAGTGACTGGAGCCAAGAGAGATGCATGAGAGGCAGGATCAATACAGGGGCCTGACCAAGAGACTTCATCATCTAAGGGAAGGGTGACCTTAGAAAAGCCAACCAAATCCCTTAAATAGCATACAAAAGCATACCCTACTTCATCAATAAAAGTGGTAAGGGAACTATCACTGAGCTAAACAGCAGAGATAAAGTTCTTTCGATGTTCCTGACTCATGAGAGAATAAAAGTAAAAGGAGCCTTTGTTATAATCTTTGAAAAATTTACATTGAAGCTTTTGAGCAGAAAACAATCTTTTAGCATATTTGAGATTGAAAAGCTTATGTCAAAGCTGCTTCTCTAGAGCTAGATGCTGAAGATTATCCTTATCATGGTGGAAGGCAGATTGATGAGCTTTAAGTTCCATCTCTACTTGAGAAACCCTTTCTGATATATGGCTGATGTGAAGCTTCTTAAGTTCCTTCAAGTGCTTGAGGTTCTTGTAGAGAATAAACATGAGAGATCTTTGGACATATAGATTCCATTTATCTGCCACCAGCTCCAAAAAGCTATCATGATTAGCCCACATATTAAAGAATTTGAAACATCGCTTACCTCTAACATGTTGGTAGGCTAGCCGAATAATGGTAGGAGAGTGGTTTGAGAAGGCTCAAGAGTTGCCAAAATGAACATGCACCTGGGATTGAAATGAAGACCAAAGAAGATTGGCTAGGACTCTGTCAATTTTACTCTAACTCTGTCAATTTTACTCCAAACTCTGCCGTTAGTCCAAGAGAAATGACAATCAATGTAATTTAAATCATATAATCCGAGGTCGGAGCAGCAATTCTTGAAATCAGCAACTTTATAGGAAAAGAATGCTACTCCATTATGCTTATCATCTTGAGAAAGCAAGGAATTAAAATCACCCAAAACAAGCCAAGGAGCAGTAGGACATTATTGCCTCAAGTTATCCCATAGAGGTCTCCTTACTACAATAATGTGATAGCCATAGATAAAAGTGGCATTAAAGGAGAATTGATGAATGAGACTGTAAATGAAAACATGAATGCCTTGAGCTAAGAAATCTAATAAGTCAGCTTTGACAATAGTGGGGTTCCAGAAAACCAGAATTCTAGCATTAATAGCCATAGCAGCATTAGACATGAACTTCCAGTTTTTAAGCCTGAATTTCTACAACAAAAAGGCTTTGGAAGAGCTAAGCTTGGTTTCCAAAAGACCACAAACATCCATTTTATGCTTCCGCATGAGGTGAGCAACTTCATGCTGCTTCAGAGGCCTATTTAGCCCTCTGACTTTCCAGCTATAGATTAACATTAAGAGGTGATAGTGGCAGGAGACCCCTTACCACAACCAGAAATCCTGCAAGCACGATTCTTCACCCCCTTCCTTGGAGGCATATAATAGGCCACGACGTTCAACTCGTGGCTTTAAACCAAATCTCAAATATCTGTAAGTGTGCATGTCCCATGCACTACACTGAAATGTGCACTTGTGCAGGCAGGTGGTTGCATGTCCCATACACTCAAACATGCATTCATGCTAACAGGGAGAAAGTGCATGTAGGCGGGCAGTTAGAAGACGTGCATGGGGCAGTATGAGAGGGTCTCTTTCCATTATTAATTATTTGTATTTCTATTAGTCGTGTGTTCTTTTTATTCGGTTGACTTGTAAATACATGGGTTGTTAATTGGCTTTGCTATTTAAGCAGTCAAGTCTTATTAATGAAGTAAGAAGATTTTATGCAAATTATGGTTTATTCTCACCCTAAGAGAAAACATCACTCACAGTAATTATTGGGGCCTAACATTAGTATCAGAGCCAGGTTATGGGAACCAATAAAGAACGTATTGAGCAACTAGAAATTGCACTCGGTGAAGTCCAAGATGGACTACACAGAATGGAGATCCATATGGCTGATAAACATCGCCAACTAGAGGAAACCCTCAATCATCTCTCCGATGTATTGCTTGCTAACTAGGAACCTACAACTCATGGTAATCAATATCGTGAGGGCCATGATGGAGGGCGACAAATTCTATCTTCCAAAACAGCAAAGCTTGAGTTTCTTATATTTTCAGGAGATGACCAAACCAAATGGTTCAATTGAGTAAACCAATTTTTTGAGTTTCAGAATACTGCTGAAACACAAAAGGTATATTTGGCATCCTACCATTTGGAAGGGGAAGCAAATCAATGGTGGTAGTGGATTCGCAGGAATTTCTAAGATGAGGGATGTGCTATTGCTTGGGTAAATTTTGAAGATGAACTTTGGGCTTGCTTTAGACCATCAGAGTGCGAAAATTTTGATGAAGCTCTTTCAAGAACCAGAAAAACTGGATCCTTGCGTGAATACCAACGAGAATTTGAACGGTTAGGCAATCGGGTCAGAGGTTGGACACAAAAGGCTTGAGTGGGAACTTTTATGGGTGGTTAAAGGTCGGATATATGAGATGGCATTTGTATGTTTAAGCCACAAACATTAAAGGATGCTATCAGTTTTGCACGAATGAAGGATGATCAGCTCACGAGATAGAGGAAGTTCATACATCCAGCACCACCGGTACGAGCTTCTCTAGCCCTTTCACCATCAACGTCAACAACACATGTGGCACCGATAAGACGTTTCAGCTAGGATGAAATGCAGCGGAGACAATTTCAAGGATTATGTTTTAATTGTAATGAACGTTTCACAGCAGGGTATAAATGTCAGGGAGCAAAATTGCTAATGGTAGAAGGCCATGATGAAGATGATGAAGTTGTCTGTGACAACATCCATGACAAACATTCTGTTGCAGAGCACCTTGAGGAATTTGTGGAACCTGAGATTACGTTACATGCATTAACAGGATGGACTGCACCCAAAACCATGCGAGTAACTGCCAAAATTGGTTCTCATGCCATATTCACACTAATTAACACTGGGTCCACACATAACTTCATTAGTGAGCGAATGGCAAACTTACTGCGTTTACCAGTGGTATCTACTAAGGCGTTCACAGTACGGGTAGCAAATGGGGAAAATCTCAAGTGTCAAGAAAAGTTCAACGAGGTTCAGGTAGACTTACAAGGCTCTATTGTTTCCTTAACACTATATTCTCTACCAATCACAGGGTTGGATTTAGTGCTGGGAATTCAATGGCTGGAGTTACTCAGGTCTGTGGTTTGCAGCTGGAAACAGTTGACCATGGAATTCTTTTGGGCAAATAAAGCCAGACAGTTGGAAGGGATAGACGATTATGAGATTCAAGCAGCTAAATTTTAAAAAAAATCTCAAAAGACGTTTGTTCCAGTGGTGCCATATATGCCTTTTGTTTACAGATCACTATGCAAGATACACAAGGTGGCATTCAACCTGGCATGCAAAGAGTGTTGCATGAATTTTCTGATGTCTTTATGGAGCCTTCCAGTTTACCACCTTCCAGACAGATTGACCACAATATTCCTTTGAAGGAAGGCACTGCACCGGTGAATGTACATCCATATCGCTATGCTCATTATTAGAAGGAGGAGATTGAGAAACAAGTCCAAGAAATGCTAAATTCTGGACTTGTTCAACCTAGGACTAGTCCCTTCTCATCACCGGTCATCTTGGTTAAGAAGAAGGATGGTAACTAGCGCTTTTGCACAGACTATCGTGCACTCAACGCTGCCACAATTAAAGACAGGTTTCCAATTCCCACTGTTGAAGACATGTTGGATGAACTCTACGGTGCATCCTACTTTACCAAGCTTGATTTACAGGCTGATTACCATCAAGTCCAAGTCCTCCTAATATACCAAAAACTGCATTCAGGACACATAATGGACATTATGAGTACTTGGTTATGCCTTTTGGCTTATGCAATGTGCCATCTACATTCCAAGCTATTATGAATTCAATCTTTCGTCCACATCTTAGCAAATTCATCTTGGTTTTCTTTGATGATATCTTGGTTTATAGTAATACATGGGAACAACATTTAAAGCATGTCCAGCAGATCTTGTCCATACTACGGCAACACCAATTCTTTGTCAAGAGGTGTAAATGTGCCTTTGGGCAACAGGAGCTAGAATATTTGGGACACATAGTCACAAATCATGGATTGAAAGTAGATGCCAGAAAGGTAGAAGCAATGGTGGCATGGCCACTTCCTACTAATATTTCTGCTTTACATGGATTTTTGGGTTTAACAGGTTATTATCGCAAGTTTGTCAGCCAATATGGTGTTCTTGCTCGGCCTCTCACTAACCTCCTTAAAAAAGGCCAGTATGTTTGGGATGATAAGTTGGAGTTTGCGTTCATTGCATTCAAGCATGCCATGACCACAACTCCTACACTCGCCATGCCTAATTTCAACAACTCATTTACTATTGAGACTGATGCTTCTAGTGAAGGCATTGGTGCTATGTTGTCGCAACAAGGTAAACCAGTGGCATTCATGAGTAGGGCACTTGGTGTCACTAAACTATCTTGGTCTATATACGCCAAAGAAATGTTGGCTATCATTGAGGCTATCCGTTTATGGCGTCCTTACCTTCTGGGCAAGAAATGTTTTATTCAAACTGATCACCGCAGCCTTAAGTATCTCTTGGAGCAGCGAATCGTCACACAAGAACAGCAAAAATGGGTCGCCAAACTTCTAGGCTACGACTACGAAATATTATACTGCCTAGATCGTGAAAATTCTGCAGCAAATGCACTGTCTAAGAAACAAGGCAGTCTCATTCTTAACCATCTATTTATTCTATAGGTTAGTCTATGGGAAGATATCAAACACGCCGCAACAACTGATCACTATATCAAGATGAAAGGTCATTTGGCCAATGATCAACCTAAAACACAGTATAAGTGGCGTCATGGGCTGCTATTCTACGAAGGGAAAGTTGTTGTTCCTGCTGATAACTCCTTACGCACTCGTTTACTCCACGAAATGCATGACACCAAAACAGGTGGGCATTATTGCATCTTACGCACATTCAAAAAATTAGGCCAATAGTTCTACTAGCCAGGGATGCATGTTTGCCAAAAGATCAAGACTAAAACAATGGCTCCAGCAGGCCTTCTACAGCCCTTACTTGTTCCTTGTCAGGTGTGGAATGATATTTCATTGGACTTTATTGAGGGACTACCCACATCTTAGGGCAAAGATGCAATTATGGTGGTTGTTGACAGGTTCAGCAAATCAGCTCATTTTCTTCCATTAACTCATCCCTTTACTGCTAAAATTGTGGCTGAGAAGTTTATAGAAGGAATTATCAAGCTTCAGGGCATGCCCATTTCTATTATCAGTGACCGCGATCCCATTTTTGTTAGTAAATTCTGGCAAGAATTCTTCAAGTTGTCGGGCACCAAATTGAAGCTTAGTTCTGCTTACCATCTACAAATTGACGGACAGACGAAGGTAGTTAACCGTTGTGTGGAGTAGTATTTGTGTTGTTTCGTTCACCAATGGCCCCGCAAGTGGACCAGTTATCTTTCATGGGCCGAATATTGGTATAATACCACGTACCAAATTTCTACTGGCATGACCTCTTTCTAGATGTTGTATGGTCATCTACCCCCATCCATTCCATTCTACACTGAAGGCCTCTCGGCTGTACATGAAGTTGATCAGCATTTGTTACATCGTGATGCCTTGCTTAAACAACTCAAGACCAACTTAGAAGTTCCAGTTAATCATATGAAGCAAATGGTAGATCGCAAACAAAGGGATGTCTCGTTTGAGGTTGGCAATTTGGTTTTACTCAAGTTACATCCTTATCGCCAGCAAACGGCTTTCAAACGTGTCCATTAAAAGCTAGCTAGTCGTTCTTATGGACCTTACTTAGTTCTGGAAAAATATGGGTTTGTCGCTTACAAGTTACAACTACCTGCTCACTTGCGGATTCATCCCATTTTTCATGTGTCTTTGTTGAAACCTTTCCATACCACTGCAGGGCAAGCTGATCCCCACCAGACCGAGTTACCACCAGTCGCTGATGATGGCGTGGTCATTTTAGAGCCTCAGATGATTTTGGATACTCGTTGGATCAAACATGGGGGCCACCTTGTTGAGGAGAGCTTAGTTCATTGGAAAAATCTTCCCACTGATGATGCCACCTGGGAACCAACTGAACAATTGCTCGCTAAATTCTCGCTTACCATCCTTGAGGACAAGGATATTCTTCCTAGGGGAAGTAATGATAGGCCACGACGTTCAACTCGTGGCCTCAAACCAAATCTCAAATATTTGTAAGTGTGCATGTCCCATGCACTACACTCAAACCTATAATCGTGCGGGCAGGTGGTTGCATGTCCCATGCACTCAAACATGCATTCATGCTAACAAGGAGAAAGTGCATGCGGGCGGGCAATTAGAAGACATGCATGAGGCAGTATGGGAGGGTCTCTTTCCATTATTATTTATTTGTATTTCTGTTAGTCGTGTGTTCTTTTATTCGGTTGACTTGTAAATACGTGGGTTGTTAATTGGCTTTGCTATTTAAGCAGCCAAGTCTTATTAATGAAGTAAGAAGATTTTATGCAAATTGCGGTTTATTCTTGCCCTAAGAGAAAACATCACTCACAGTAATTATTGGGGCTTAACAGCATATAAACTGGACTATCTGCCAAAATCATAGCCACACTTGAGCTCTTGGAAACAAGCACTTCTTTGCCCTTAGAAGTCACACAACCTTGCATAACAGCATTATCAACTCCTGAACATACCTTAGGAGTTCAAGATTGCAAATTATGTGATAGACCCCCAGCACCATTCCCGAACCACCCACGGGAGTATCTTCAGGAATTAGTGGAACAAAACTAGCCACCACAGTCCCAACATTGTCTATACCATTATGTCTCCCATATGAAATAGTCGCAGTAATTGCCAAGCTCTTATTAGGAGGAATTTGATGCTTATGACTGGATTTTTTTACTCTTAATTGTTGCCTAACCATCATTTGCAGCTACCACCTCAGACTGTATAGGATCAAATCCACACCCAGCAAACAAAAAAATGCCTTGATCATCCACCACAGGGGAACCACCATTAGGTCCCAAACACTGGAATACACTAGCACAACTGTTATTGGCATTGACATTGTTGACGTGAGGAGTTTGCTTACATGACCCAGTAGAAGAATTGTTACAAGTAGTAGTGAGATGTCCAAGAACTCGACAATGTTTGCAGAATCTCAATAAAGTTTCATAAACCATTTGCTGATGAAGATCACCCCTATTTGGCATAGTAACATCAACAGAATAGGGTAGGTCTGAGAGTAAATTCACTTCCACCAGAACTCTAACATAAGATAATCTTAACATAAAAGATGTAAGCATATCACTGTGTAATGGTTTACCAATTACACTAGCAATTTTGGAAAGACATTTAGGAGACCATTATATAATCAAAAGGCTAAGGAACTTGACCCAAACCGGAATGATATGCATTTCAGAGGTAGAAAAATCAAAATATTCAGGCATTGCCCTCAGCATGAGGGGCTGACCAAATACTTGGTAAGGACCACCATTCAAAACATTCCTTTTATCATCCTTATTAGTAAACTTAAAGATCAGTCAGCCAGTCTCATGGATGCTCAAGGTAACTTCACAATTCCAGGAGTTAGCAACATTATTCAGAGCTTCAAAACCAGGGGATTTCCTAGCCACATAACCAATATGGCTAAACTTCAATAAACTATATTTACTGTCCAAATCATCTTCTGAGAGATTGCAACCTCCAGTATCAGTAAAACTAGGGTAATGCATCAGATTAGGGCAACTACTGAGTTACGATCAGTGACAAATAAATTACGCCAATTACCAACAGCATGTTCAGAGAAGTTAGAGGTGCCTGGAATAGCCACAACTAGTTGATGATTTGAGACCAGAGATGGTCTAGTAGTGGGTTGAGCACCAGCAAGAGGGGTTTCAGATGGGCCTCCAGCACCTTCAAGGACACGGGTACGAAAGAATTTAGAACTACCCATATGATCATCCTCTGAATCGTCATAGTCAACCTCTTCTTCTTCAAAACCATCATCTTCAGAGCACTCCTCCACTAAGACTTGTTCCAAGTTGAAAGGGGACTTACCAACACCCTACTAAACAGATCCATCCTTAGCGTATAAGATAGAGCGATTAGGGCTTGAGCCACCTAGGATAGGAACATCCGTAGAGATCTGTTTTCAAATCAAAGGAGGAGCAGGAGCTTTGGGGTTCGAGGAAGAGGCAACTGGGGCAAGCATTGTATTATCATTAATTTGTGCTATTAAGGGAGAGGTATGGGTCAGAGGACAAGGATAGGGAGGTGGCATTGCTAGAGCGAGAGCAGAATTGTCGGGAAAATCTGTTTGGGCCTGCTGTTGTGTCCGTATAGGAAATCAACGTGAAGAAGTAGATTTCCTTTTGTTTTTGGCCATGAAGAAGGAGAAAAAGCAGGAAAAGGGGAGCTACAGTGGGACGTGTTCCCCTTCTCTTACTTTACTTGGTTGTTGCACTTGCGAAAGCTACTAGTATTGATAAAAAACGGAAATCAGATGGTTTGAGGAATCTAGTCATTATCAAAAAGTACCTGAAATGGAGAAATCTATCAGTGGTCACTGTCCCCAAGAATCTTGAATTAGAAATTGGGACTTCACAAGTTGCCAAACTAAATAAGAGAAAGAGGATTAACAACGAGGAAGAACTAAGAGAATAATTGAAAAAGCTCTAGGTAGAATTGGATACTAGTAAAGCCTTTAGGATCTCTCTCGAATAACAACTCCTCACTAAAGAAAAATTAAGGAAGTTTATAAAGCAACAATTAATAGAGAAGGAAAAAAAAAGACGTGTTTTTAGAGAAGCAACTGAAAGAGGAAAAGGTGGCCAGAAACCAAGCTGAGAAGGAGCGAGTAGAATTGGAAGTAAGTTGGGTGCAAACCAATATCAAATTTGAGACATTTAAAGCCAATTTTGATAGTTGCCAAGAAAGAGTCGATATGTCTTCAAGGGTCCAAAAAGAGTTAAAAAGTCGAATTAAGAAACATGTGATACTTGAGAGTGAGCTAGCTAGCTAAAGCAAAAGCCAAAGAAAAAGCTGTCAATTCAAAACTGAGGAGATTGACCTGTTGAAGAGAAAGCTCGACAAAGAAAAAATTAGGATAAAACATTTGGAGGAAAAAAAACAGGTTGTTGTAGCACCACAATCAAATGATTGATACTAACAACAATCAATTGAATAGAAGAAACATGTTGCTCTCAGAAAAGATAAACAACATAAACAAGCAGACCAACCAAGCTTCCATCTATGCTTGAAGGATTCATCTCAATGCTTGGCAAGTTGGGAGAGATCTTTATCGATATTAACAAAGTATAGTTGGAACAGATGCTTTTCTTAGAGATACAGAAAATAAAGGCTTTGCTTGAACTTTACCGACTACTTGTACTTCACCAAAGATGAGCTCAATGCTAGAGGTCCTAACAAACCTCTATACATCACAATATGGTGTCAAGATTGCACCATTGGCAAGGTATTGATAGATAATGGTTTAGCCTTTAATGTGCTCCTGAAAGATGTGCTGGATGAAATGTTAGTTGATTCAACCCACATGTTGCCCAGTACTATGACAGCTAGGGCATATGACAGTTCTTCAAGATAGATGGTAGGGACTATTGAGATAGAATTGTTCATTGGCCTGCAAGCATTTCTAGTAACTTTGCAAGTAATGAATATTCACCCTTCACACAACATATTATTATGAAGGCCTTGGATACATGTTGCTGGCACTGTGACTTTCTCCTTGCATCAATGTTTGAAGTATATTATGAATAGAATGTTAGCGACAGTTAAGGCTGAAGAGACCCTGACCATGGTACAGAACGTGACAATACCTTACATAAAGGTTGAAGGGAACAAAGATGGTAATCTCCATGCTTTTGAGATTGTTAATACAGATTGGGTGCCAAAAAATTCAGTGCTAAGAAAACTAGTGATTTTTGAAGCCAGAAGAATGACAACCAAGTATTTCTTAAGGCATAGACTTCCTTTCTAGTATAACTCTGTTACTAGAAATCCAGAAAGGATAAGCCCAATAAGTTGGAAAACTGTAAATCAAATATTTAGGCTCGACTTCAAACCTGACAATAAAGATTATAAGAGAACTATCAATATTAGGCGAGAGAAGAGACTAGCTAGGTTGGAAAAGAGAGAACCAGAGGAAGAAAAGATTATCATTCCTCCAATCCATATATCACTCCCTAAGCTCGTCTATTTGGTCCACTTTGAAGATGCAATGGATGTCCCTACCCAAGGCTTGGCTACTATGGGCATCAACACGTTGGAGCAAGATGGTGGCAAAGTTAAAAATCATAGTAAAATGATGGAAGAAGAAGAATTTAGTCTTTAAAAAGTAAATGACAACATTTTATGTTTGTTTTCTGCCTTTTGTTTTGTTTGTGTTTTCATACCAAGTTGGCAATCTTGGCTCAAGATGCCAACAATTGGTTTCGTTGTGTTTGAGTATTTCCTTTTCTGAATGAGATTATACATTTCCACCATTTTATTTATCTTTTTTTTTATGAAACATGCACTTACACTTTTCGCTTTCAGGAAATCTGAAAGTAGACCATCCATAAAATCACTAGCAAATTACAATAAGAATGAATAGTCAAATTTTGATAAGTACACAATTACAATGGAAGAAAATGAATGGGAAAGGGATGATGTAGAAGAATTCACTACATTATTAGAATAATCAAAGCAAGTTCGAGAATCGGCAAAAAAAAGTTAGAAACAATCAATGTTAGTATAGGGGAGGACAAAAAAAAGTTTAAAATAGGGACTCTAATCACTACCAGTGGAAAAAAAAATATTTGATCTCACTACTACACAAGTATATCGATGTGTTTTCTTGGTCCTACGCAGATATGTCTCGTCTAGATACCGACATCATAGTACATAAAGTGCCTTTAAAAGAAGGAAGTACACTTGTAAAGCAAAAACTACAGAGAACCCGCCCATATATGGTGCTTAAGGTAAAAGATGAGATAATGAGTCAGTGGGATGATAGTTTTTTGGAAGTAGTTAGATACCCATAATAAGTGTCTAACATAGTAATAGTCCCAAAAAAGGCAATAAGATTAGAGTATGTGTGGATTACAGGGATTTAAACAAAGCAAGCCCAAAAGATGACTTCTTATTGCCTCATAATGATATCTTGGTTGATAATGTAGCACAAAGCTCAACGTACTCCTTTATGGATGGTTTCTCTTGGTACAACCAAATCAAGCTAATTGATGAAGATAAAGAGAAAACAACCTTCATTACACCATGAGGAACCTTTTACTATAAAGTGTTGTCATTTAGGTTGAAGAATGTTGAGGCCACTTATCAAAGGGCAATGGTGACCTTATTCCATGATATGATGCATAAAAAGATTGAAGTTCATGTGAATGGTATAATTGTCAAATCCAAAGAGAAAAAAGACCATTGCTAAACTCTAAGAAAGCTGTATGAAAGGTTAAGAAAATATCAGCTGAAGTTGAACCCTATAAAGTGCTCATTCGAGGTAAAATCCGGAAAGTTGCTCGGATTTGTGGTAAGTAGTCAAGGTATTGAAATATACCTTGACAAAATGAAGGCAATTCAAAACATGTCGGCTCCTAAGAGCAAAAGAGAAGTAAGAGGATTCTTGGGTCGTCTAAATTACATTACTCGGTTTATCTCCCAAATGATAGCAACTTGTGAACCAATATTCTGACTTTTTCCAAAGAAAAATCCTAGGGTATGGAATGAAGAATACCAAGAGGCTTTTGATAAGATCAAAGGATATCTACAAAATCCAGCTTTATTGGTTCCCTCGCTATCTAACAAACCATTAATCATATATTTGACTACAACTAAAAGAGCGATGGGATACGTACTCGGGCAACATGATGAGTTTGGAATGACTGAAAGAGCAATATATTATTTGAGTAAGAAGTTCACATATTGCGAGTCCATGTATACAACGGTAAAAAAAGCTTTGTTGCGCACTTGTATGGCCCACAAAACAACTTCGACAATACATGTTGTATTACACCACATGGCTGATTTTAAAATTGGATCCTTTTAAATATATCTTTGAAAAACCTTACTTATTGAGCAGAATAAAAAGATGGCAAGTGCTATTAGAAGAAGATGACATAGTATTTATGACAAGGAAAGTCATGAAAGGAAGTGTCATCATTGATCATTTGGCAGACAATGTAATCAAAGATTATAAATCCTTGAACTTTGATTTTCCAGATGAAGATGTGCTAGTAGTAGGACAGGAAAGAGAGTCAGACTGATGAATAATGTACTTTGACAAAACAGTAAATATATATGGCAACGAGGCGAGAATAATGATAATTTCTCCTAATAAAATGCAATACCTTATCTTAATAAAACTACAATTTAAATACACCAACAATACTGTTGAGTATGAAGCTCGCATCCTTAGGCTAGAAGCTTTGTTAGAATTAAAAATAAAGAAACTTGATGTCCATAGAGACTCAATGTTGAAAATCTGTCAAGTAAAAGGGAAATGGCAAACAAAAGATGAGAAATTGAGACCGTATCAAGAATATATGTCCAAACTAACAAAGGAATTAGATGAGATAAAATTCATTCATATGGGGAGAGATAAAAATTGGTGTGCTGATGCCTTGGCCACCGTGGTTTCATGGCCAAAATTGATTGTGGGAACAAAATACAGTCCCTAAGTATTGATGTTAGAAATGTTTTGGCTTACTACTTCTCAATCAAAGAAGAAGTGGATGGAAATTCATGGTATCATGATATCAAATGGTTTATTCAACACCAAGAGTATCCTAGGGAGGCATCTAGTACATATATGAAAACCCTACAAAGGTTAGCCTTGAACTACTACCTCGATGGAGAAATCATGTACAAAAGGTCATTAGATGGAACATTGTTGAGATATCTAGATGGAATGGAAGTAAAAAAGGCATTCCAAGAAGTTCATGAAGGAGTTTGTGCAACCCATGCTAGCAGACATATGACGACCATACAAATAAAAAAGATCAGAGTACTTTTGGTTGACCTTGAAGAAGGATTCCATAGAATATGTCAGGAGATGCCATAAATGTCAGATATAAAGTGATAAGATAAACACACCCCCAACTCCCCTTTTCATTTTGACATCACTATAGTCATTTGCAATGTGGGGAATCAATGTAATTGGACTTTTCAATCCAAAAGTCAATAATGGGCACTTATTTATCCTAGTGGCTATTGACTACTTCATAAAATAAGTAGAATCTAGCTCATATGCTTATGTAACCTAGAAGGTGGTAAGGAGGTTCATTGAATGAGATTTGATCTGTCGATATGAAGCGCTTGGAAAATAATGACTGATAATGCTCAGAACTTCAATGAAAGAATGATAGTGGAGCTTTGTGCAAAATGGAAGATCAAACACTCAAATTCATCCCTATATAGACAAAAAATGAACAGTATTGTAGAAGCTACCAACAAAAACATGAAGAAGATCATTTAGAAAATGGTGGTCACTTACAAGTATTGGCATGAGATGTTGTCATTTGCCCTTTATGCATATCACACTATAGTCAGGATGTCAACAAGAGCAACCCCGTATTCTTTAGTATATGGAATGGAAGCGGTAACACCTTTGGAAATGGAAATCTCATTGTTAAGAGTATTGATAGATTTTGAGCTAGAAGATGATGAATGAGAGAAAGTAAGATATGAGCAACTAAACCTGGTAAGTAAAAAGAGGATAGTCGTGATCTGTCGCCACCAACTCTACCAGAAGAGAATGACTAAAGCATACAACAAGAAGGTCAGACCCTGTAAATCCCGAGAAAAACCAAGCTGGATTAAATTAAAAAAAAACTAAAATAAAAAGAAGTGGGGGCAATAACGAATACACTTAAAGAAAATAGGGCCTAAATGCAAATAAGAATAATTATAGAGCATAAATACTCCTATTCTTACCAAAAACAGATCTGCAGCTACGTAAAGAAAGAAAAGAGGGAGTTTTTATATCTATTTTTACAAATCAAGAGAGAAACACCAAAATTTCAAGAACCCATCCCAGATTGAGGGTTATAGGTAAAATAAACCCTGGTGGGAAAGGGATTAACAAGAAAAAAATGAACAAGAAGAGAAGAGGGGAGGGTCGGCTGTCATTAGAAAGAAAATGAGGGATCGAAGCCTTGATTCGCACCAGGTAAGATATTCTAAACCTGGTCTTGTGAGTCATTTCAAGTCAATTATGAATTGATGCCTGGATGTTAATTTATATATTGAGTTCTTAGACTTGAATTGATGAAAAATTAAGAGTTGTTAAAGTAAAGAACTTCATGTGTTTTGTGTAAATGGAAAGGCTGATGAATCTGGACAGTTTCGTCTCTTGACCTTCAAAGAGATTTTGGGTAGGAGAATGAAGGAATTAGGATCAAGTTCCTCCATAGAAATTGTAGTTTTGGATGTTTACTAACTAATGAAATTGGTCTTGCTCAATTTGGAGTCATAGAACTCCAGTTATGGGTCACCAACCGAGACTGGGTCATGACAAACCCTATAGGGTAGTAGGTCTAGTTCATTAATGAGCGATTTTGACTACCTTAGAGTCAGAACTGGGTTCTTCTCAAAACATAGAACTTGTAGCCTTATGTCTTACCTTTCCAATGCCATAAATTTTTCCTGAATCGGAGTTCTATAACTCCAGATATAGTTAAAAATCAGAGGAGAGGTCAGACAGTAACAGTTCAAAAACAAGACAGTAATAGTTCGATGTCTGGACAGTAACAATTGGATAGTAACAGTTCAATGTCTAGACAGTAACAGTTCAAAAACAAGACAGTATTAGTTCGATGTCTGGACAGTAACAGTTGGACAGTAACAGTTCAATGTCTAGACAGTAACGGTTCAAAAACAAGACAGTAACAGTTCAATGTCTAGACAGTAACGGTTCAAAAACAAGACAATAACAGTTCAATATCTAGACAGTAATAGTTCAAAAATAAGATAGTAACAGTTCAAAAACGGACAGTAACAGTTGGACAATAACAGTTCAATGTCTAGACAGTAACGGTTCAAAAACAAGACATTAACAGTTCAATATCTAGACAGTAATGGTTCAAAAACGGACAGTAACAGTTCAAAAACGGACAGTAACAGTTGGACAGTAACAATCCAAGTGTTTGTTAATGAGAGATTTTGACTACCTTATAGGTAGAACTGGGTTCTTATCAAAACATATAACTTGTAGCCTCATGTCTTACCTTTCCAACGTCATAAATTTCGCTTGAATCGGAGTTCTATAACTCCAGATATAGTTAAAAATATGAGAGGTCAGACAGTAACAGTTCAAAAATAGACAGTAACAGTTGGACAGTAACAGTCCAGGTGTTTGTTAATGAGCAATTTTGACTATCTTAGAGGCAGAACTGGGTTCTTCTCCAAACATAGAACTTGTAGCCTCATGTCTTACCTTTCCAACGCCACAAATTTCACTTGAATCGGAGTTCTATAACTCCATATATAGTTAATAATCTGAGGAAAGGTCAGACAGTAACAGTTCAAAAACGAGGCAGTAATAGTTGGATAGTGATAGTCCAAATACAAAGAAAGGAATGATAACTAGGATTGGACAATGAACGACAGTAATAATGAGTGAAATGAGAAAAACATAAAGTACTAAGAAATGATTGAAAGAAAGACTTATTGGTTGTTGATATGGTTATTATAAAACATATCCTTAAGTGAGGAAAATTTATGAGATAAACCTATGATTCGCAGGAGGGACCACAGACGTGGTGCAACAGTAGCAGCAGGGGAGCACGAGTAGAGCTTCTATTGCAGGTAGGTGATTCACACCTATGCTTTCTAGTTAAATTCCATAATTTAATATATTTTTGATGTGAAATGTGAATTACTGAATGTATGTGTATTCAAGGTGAAAAGTTGTTATGTGAATTGCCAAGTGATGAAATTCTCACTGACAAAGGAAATATGAGAAGTGTGATTTGAGGCATAAACTAGCATACATTGAGTGTATGTTAGGATCCCAGATAAGGGGATCACCCTATATCGGCTAGCATACATTTAGTGTATGTTAGGATCACGGGTAAGGGGATTGTCACGAATGGACTAGCATACATTTAGTGTATGTTAGGATCCCGGGTAAGGGGATCTCCACGTATTGGTGAACATACATTCAGTGTATGTTAGGATCCCGGGTAAGGGGATCTCCACGTATTGGTGAACATACATTCAGTGTATGTTAGGATCCCGGGTAAGGGGATCACCATGTACTGGCCAACATACATTTAGTGTATGTTAGGATCCCGGGTAAGGGGATCTCCAAGTATTGGCTAACATACATTCAGTGTATGTTAGGATCCCGGGTAAGGGGATCACCATGTATTGGCCAGCATACATTTAGTGTATGTTAGGATCCCGGGTAAAGGGATCACCTTATATCGACTCCTATAGAGTGGTGATGACGATACCAGTGAAATTGGTATCGGTAATGTGATAAGCAAAAGTAATCACGTTGATCTTATAAGGTCTAGAATGAAGGTTGATAGTGGCAGAGGGAACGATTATTAATAGTTTGAATAAGGAAGAGGTTTTAACAAAAAAAAACTAGAAGGGAGAAGTAAATGAATTATGAATGCATGTTACCCTATTGAAATTATTAGATATTCATATTGTTATTTTTATTGTGATATTCACCTTGCAATAATATGTATTTTGTTTCAGGATCATTGCACGCACGACAGGAGTAGATCCTAACTTATGTTCCCTTCTTGAAATCTAGGTTCTAGGGAGTATACCCTTGTATTTTGTAAATATGAAAATATTTGTATAATTTAATTTGTATAATAAATGTTTAAACTTGATTGGATGAATTTAACGTTGTAGTTTATATAATCCATATTTCATGTTTATGTAATTATATTTATTTAAATTATCCATCCATAATGATATTTTTGTTATATAATGCATATCATAAATATTATGGTTGATAGGTGTGAGTATAATTGTGGAATTGAAACCCAGGATAATTAGGCGGAAATTAAGTTATGAGATGCGAACTGTTACAAATGTAAACAAGTTACATGTCTTGGGACCTTCTAGCATAGGGGGGACTCCGTCGAAATTTCGGTAGATGTTAATATGAAGACCATGAATATGTATATACAAAAAAAAAAAATTTAACTGCTCTGTTTTTCTATTGACATAAGATTGTTGTTTTATCCCAGAAATGGGGGATGTTACAAACCCTATGTATTCCAAGAAGAATACCTGATACTAAGGAAGATTTTAGCTATGCCCAACGAAGACCAGAGTAAATGGGCACGCAATTACTAAGGCCCCTACGTAGTCAAGAAGGTGTTTTCTGGGGGAGCCCTTTTATTAACAAGGATGGATGGAGATGACTTGCTTAGACCTATGAATTCTGACTCTGTAAAAAAATAATATGCATAGTGTACTCATTCTGCTTTGAATTAATAAATTTGGTTGTTCATTCTTAATATATCTTATGCATTTTTGCAAAAATGTTCTCAAATTTTCTCTCAAACGAAGGTTTTTAAGATTTGACTATTATCTAAACGATTCTGAGGAAATTAATTATATGTCAAAAAAAGCAACCCCATAAGAGATGGCTAGATACCTAAAAACCCAAACATGTGACCCAACCAACTAGTTCTTATTGTGAGAAGACTACACGGAACGAAAGACAATCAAGTGTTTTTGTAAATCATAAAATTCACTGAACAACTCCAAAAAAAACCATTATGGCAATAAAGTCAAAATTTATCGGTCCTGACCAGTCCTACGTGAAATAAGAAAAGACCATCTTTGATATCCATAAAATAAATATATTCATTGCAATCCATTTTTGAACCTAATAGAATCTTTTTTTCAAAGAGAAACCCTGACATGGATCACACCCCGCACTAGGAACAAATGAGAGATTTGTTTTTTTGGTTGAAAAGATAAAGACCATAAGAAATCAGTGGTAAAGAGATTGTTAAACCCAAGGATTTAGAAAAGGCTAAAAGTGGTAAGCTCTAGACTAGGGGGAATCCAAGGAAACTTAAAGGAAGGCTATAAGGAGGGCAAAAATAGAAATTGCCCACGCTTATAGGCAAATTAGGTTCTGATGCCAAGAGTTAGTGTTGAGGGCAAGTAAAAAAAGAAGAAACACATGTCTTTTAGGTTCTAAAGATAAAGCCTCTAGCATCTTCAAATAATTAGTTATCCATCAAAGGAAAAGTTGGAGTTACATATGGCCTCTGTTAAGAAATGTTTGATCTTTTAGGTAAACTTGAAATGGGTGGTATGGTTCTACATAATTCTTTTACAAAGATAATGAAATAGGAAAAAGAAAAAAATAAGGCTAATGATGGGTAGGAAACCCTGACTTTCCCTTTAAATTGGGATTTTATATGGGCAATGAGTTGTAGCATCCTCTTTAAGTTTGAGACTAACAAAGAAAGGGTTGGCATGGTTATTATGCCAATCGTTTGATATTGATAACATTGAGAATTCTTGATTGGTAAAAAGAAAGCATTGTTTGATTATGATGGAGTTTCCTATCCAATTTTAAGAGACAAGATAAAGTGTGGTATGGTTGTATGTCATTTGTCCTACAAAGATGGCAAGGGAGTTAATGAGTAGTTGATGGTGATCCTAGGTTTAAAACCCTTAAACATTGTTTGAAGCTGTAAACTCCTTTCTTTGTTGGCCATGAAACTCAGCCTTTATTATGTACCTTAAAAAGTCATTTCTAATCAAGCAAGCAAGATAGATTGATAAATGGCGCACTTAAGGAATCAGTTACGAAAGTAATGATGAAATAAATAAACTTTTGTCTTCGTTCACGTTGAGAAAATCCAAACGTAAGACTTCAAACAAGTATTTGATCCTTCTCAAACCCAAATGGGCCATCTCCTACACCGATCACCATGATGATATATATTTTTATGAACAAGGCCTTTTATAGTCCATGTTTATATTTTTGTTTAGTTTATACATGTTACTTGAAAACTTTTTGGTATGATCATGCATTTTGTCTATCTTGCTTAAACATATTGTTTGACATAATGCATGTTTAATTTGAACTAAAATAAACAAAATTGTTTTTTTTTTCTTGCATAGTTTATAGTTTTTTTGTTAAAGTTCTTTAATACAAGTTTTTATATATATATATTGCTCACTTATTATGGAGCCGGAATATGTATTCAGAAATATTATTGGCTATTTTTTTAAAAAATCTTCTAATCCTTCCACTCAAGATTCGGTTGTGTTAACCAATGTTGCTACGATAAGTACTACTTTGGTAGTGAGGATTCCACCATCACCATTTATAGTGCTTAGTGAAAAACCTAAAAAGTTTAATGGATTGAACTTTTAGAGGTGATAACAAAAGATGTTTTGTCTAACCACCTTGAACTAGACAAAGTTCTTGACTAAGGAAGCACAAAAATTGTTAGATAATGAATATCCTACTATTATGGTGATTTTGTGTGTAAGAACTACATTTTAAATGGGTTGGACAATACATTTTATGATGTGTATAGTTCAATTAAGAGTATAAAGGGATTATGAAAAGTTTTAGATAAAAATTACAAGGTTGAAGATGCCAATATAAAGAAATTCATAGTCAGAAAATTCTTAGAATTGAAGATGGTTAATTCAAAGACTATAATGAGCCAAGTTTAAGAGTTTAAACATTACAAGAATAAAGATAAAAATAAACTTAACAAGAAAATAAAGGTAATAAGAAGTGATAGAGGTGGAGAATATGAAGCAGTATTTGGTGAATTCTATTCCAAAAATGATCTTATCCACCAAACTACTACTCATTATTCACCATAATAAAATAGCATTGTGGAATATAAGAAACAAATATTTAAAATGATGAATTCCATGTTGATAAGTTCAGGAGCACCTCAAAACTTAGGGGGGAAGGGGATTTTAACTTCCAATGACGTACTTAACAAAGTATCCCATAAGAAGTTAGAAAACACATCATATGAATTTTGAAAGATATAAGACCTTCCTATAAATACCTCAAAGGGTGAGGTGTTTTTACCAAGGTAGCGATACTTGATCCTAAAAAGTTTTAGATAGGACCTAAAATTATAAATTGTGTATTTATCAAATATACATATAATAGTAGTCCGTATCGATTTCTTGTACATAAATCAAGTATTAAGAATATTCATCATAATATTATTATGAAATCACATAATGTTGCATTATTTAAATATGCGTTTCCATGGAAGAAAGCATGAGAAAATCATTTACTTAAAAGAATAATTGAGACCTATTCAAGTAAACATCATAAACATGAATATGATAGAGTTGAGTTTAGAAAGAGTAAAATGGTGAAAACAACTAACACATTTGGTCTTAATTTTCTAACTGAATTGTTAGAAAATGAACCTCGAACCTAGTCTGCATTAATGTGTTGTTTGGAAGCTTCCTATAAGAAAAAGGTAGTTAATAGTGAAATTGAATTCATTATAAATAATCATACATGAAAATTATTGAATCTTCCTCAGGAAGTAACTCATTAGGCCATAATTGAATCTTTAAAAGGAAGATAAAAGCTGATGATATTTGTTGCACCTTAATGGACGTCGCAGGCAAGACTAAATATTATATCATGGATAATTGGAATCGCCACCTAGTAATTAGAGGAAACTAGGAACCCTAAAAATTAGCACTTGTTTTAGAGATTCAGATAAGGGGTTAGTTATGTCTAGGGAAAGAATGACGTCACCTGTACCACATCCCTTTTTATGAAAGGTTACCTTTACCATGTGTTTTTCATCTAAATTATTTTTTGTGATTGCCATTAATTATCCTTATTATTTTTAGCTTATTATCAATTTTATTTTTGATTATTTTATGAAAAAACAATTAATGTCAATCCCTAAAAATAAAAGACGCATCGTTTGGTTATTTTAAAAAAAATTGTTGTTTGTACCTTAAAAGAAAGACTCATCTTTTTTTTTTAAAAAAATATTTTAACATCGGTCCTTTATAAAGAGAAGATGTGTCAAAATGACGTCTATCCCTAAAGAGGGAAATTAGGTCGAAGTTGTTAAAAAAGGCATTGAACCAGTATCGATGATGATAATTGGGCTTTGTACCCAAAAAGTGGAAAAATGGGTTGTGACCCTTGTCTTATTTATTATGTTTATTTTTTTACAATTTTATCATTTTGTTTTTATATAAAAATGTCACTACCAAACAATAAAAAATAGATTTTTACAATAAAAAAAACCATAAAAATATCAATATACACAAGAATTTAAACACACAAATAACATAAAATATTTATTTGAGGTTTAAAATTGACCTCTAAGGTCGGAAAACACCAAATATTGCTAGAAAGTTATCTTGAGCCACATGGTGTGCATGTACATACATGCTACTAACCTAAGCCTTTTAAAATGGAATACACATGCAACTCATACGCCATTTAAATAACCTGCAAAAATCTAAATACACAACATCAATCCATAGCCCATATTGTTTTTTTATTTCAATGAGTATCTCTCATTGTTGGCGTTACGAGCAAAACTAAAAGGGTAGACTATGAGGATGAGTGAAAGCGAGGGGGCTTGGGTAGACAATGGTGAAGACTAAAATCTTTTGGTGATGACGTGAAGGAGAGGCGACGTGTTTGCTTCTTTTGGTGATGACAACATTGGTATATGATGTTGCCTAAGAGGTTAGGCTTTTAGATGGTTGTTTAAGGGGAGACTATTGTAGTGAGAGGAAGGTTGACATGGAAGGCTATTTTTAGGAAGACCTGGAGATGGGTTTTGTGGTGGAGCTTATGATGATGGGTCAATTTCAGGTGATGGTTCTTGTCATGAGGGGCAACATTGAAAGACTAGCGTGCTTTAAGATGTGAGCCTTCTGAGAGGTATGTTGTTGGGAAGGAAAGAGTTTTGAGTTTAATAATAAAATTATGATAAAGGTTTAAGAGTCGTCACCTAGTAGTATGGTTACTATGAAACTTAATGGTATGCGAAAGTTTGAGTAAGAGACTAATTATGCAAGGGGAAGACGCATCACCCCCAATACACCCTACCTAAGATAAGATGCATTGTTGTTTGATTGTTTTTCTAAGTCAAATTCCTATTCGCTAGTCTTTTTGTAAGGTCTAAGGCAGATTTCCCTTCGTGAGAGAGTTTCTACCTCATTGGGATCAATTCTAACTATTCTAAAGTCTAAATTTTAGCATCGCATTTATTTTACACTTTGTATCTTTAATACCTGAGGGTGTACTCTATTATGTAGTTTTACATCCCTAAATATTAAAATCTACATCTAAACTCTAATATAAAATGAACAAAATGATTGGTGAAGGGTTTTTGATATTTTGGCCAAATTCTAACGAATAATCATAAACTGGTTATGATAACTTTTTAGGATCTGGCCGTATGCATGAAAATAAAAATATTTTTTTTGTTTTTTTTAAGGGTAAATTAATTTAAAAGTTTTGAGTTTTTTTTCAATATAATTTTTTTTTAAGAAATGTTTCGGAGAAAATCAGGTATTTTAATACTAGATTTGTATCTTACAGTGTAAAAATACAACCTAATATTATGCAAAATTGGTAGAAAAACATGCGAGAAAATCAGAAATATTTTGAAATGACCCTTGGAATTTTTAATTTTTTAAAAATATATAATATTATAATATTATTATAATTATATTATTATTAAATATATTGGGCTGGGCCGACCCAACCATATGGGCCAGACCCAGCCTGGTTGGGCTGTCATCGACCCAATAGATTTGGGCTCCTCTTTTTATTTGGGTCAGGTTGACCCAGCCCAATCATCTAGGTTAGGCCACATCAGGTCTCGCCCACCCCCATCAATTAATTATTTTTAGAACATGAATAGTTTACGTTCTGCATGCAACTATGAAGTTGCAGATTACAAGAGAGAGAGAAAAAGAAGGTCACCTGATGTGGAGGGGATGGGGCTACTGTCACTGGTCTGGCATTAGATGGGTAGAGGTACTGGTGGCTCAAGACGGAGCTGGAGGAAGAAACAACAATTACCATGGTATAAGAAGGGCCGATGAAGAAGAAGAAAAAGTTGGCGATGTTGGTGATGGTTTTTGTTGCCGGCGAGGAGTTGGGTTGGTGGAGAAGGTTGAGTAGTTCTTAATCACGGTGGTGTTGTGGTGGGAATGGCAGAAGGAGTGATGAAGAGAGAGAAAGAAGAGAGAGAATTGAGGTGGGGAAGAAAAAACAGGGGGAAAGAAAAAAACTAGGCAGATATGGTTTGTTTTTTTTTTATCAACTTTTGCTCCTGATTTCTCATTCCTCAGGCCATGAAATCCACATTTATTTATAGGGGTGAAAGAAGGATGTTTGGTCTCTACTGGTGTCAAATCTTGGCCCTTGGTTCGACCTAGAAGGATCTCAGCCGTTAGTTCAAAATAATTATCATAAGCTGTCATATTTGTTGCATGAAAAGGGCTGGTTGGGTTGGTTACTTTAAGCGGTGTCACAACCACTGTGGAGTTAGTCCGCCAGAACATATGAAGCATAAAACATCTTGGGAAGGAGGCCACTCGAGCAACCTTTATGGAGAAGAAGATGAACAAGAACCTACAAACGATATCGTTTTGGTTTTTTTTTCATTTTAGTCCTTTGATTTGTGATGTTTCTTAATTACACTCCTGATTGACTTTAAACTTTCAATTTTGTTTAATTTTTCCTCTGACAAACTTCAATTTTAAACCTTGGATTTTAGTTCAATTTCAAACCTCAGATTTTAGTGTCTTTTTCACTTTAGTCCTTGATCTTGAATTTATGCAATTTAACCCCTAATTGACCATTAAACTTTCAAATTTCTTCAATTTAACCTCTTATTTCAGTCGATTGGGTCCCTAGAGTTCGGTGCCTTTTATAAAATGATCGTTGATTGTGAATTTTTTCAATTTAACTCTTAAATTGAAAACCTAGAAACGACATCGTTTTGGTTTTTTTTCATTTTAGTCCTTTGATTTGTGATGTTTCTTAATTACACTCCTGATTGACTTTAAACTTTCAATTTTGTTCAATTTTTCCTCTGACAAACTTCAATTTTAAACATCAGATTTTAGTTCAATTTCAAACCTCGGATTTTAGTGTCTTTTTCACTTTAGTCCTTGATCTTGAATTTATGCAATTTAACCCCTAATTGACCATTAAACTTTCAAATTTCTTCAATTTAACCTCTTATTTCAGTCGATTGGGTCCCTAGAGTTCGGTGCCTTTTATAAAATGATCGTTGATTGTGAATTTTTTCAATTTAACTCTTAAATTGAAAACCTAGAAACGACATCGTTTTGGTTTTTTTTCATTTTAGTCCTTTGATTTGTGATGTTTCTTAATTACACTCCTGATTGACTTTAAACTTTCAATTTTGTTCAATTTTTCCTCTGACAAACTTCAATTTTAAACATCAGATTTTAGTTCAATTTCAAACCTCGGATTTTAGTGTCTTTTTCACTTTAGTCCTTGATCTTGAATTTATGCAATTTAACCCCTAATTGACCATTAAACTTTCAAATTTCTTCAATTTAACCTCTTATTTCAGTCGATTGAGTCCCTAGAGTTCGGTGCCTTTTATAAAATGATTGTTGACTGTGAAGTTTTTCAATTTAACTCTTAATTAACCCTAAAACTTTAATTTTCTTGGTATTTTACCCCTGATTTCAATCAATTGACTTGGTAAAAATTAAATTTAGTATCCTAAATTCCAATCTTCTCCAAATTGGGCTCTCAAACTTATTTTTTCATCAATTAAGTCCCTAATAAAATTAATTTGATCCATTTAAAGTATAATTAAGTCCTTGCACCTAATTAAATTCTTCAATTGAACCCAAATTAGTTCTTAAACATAATTAAGCTTTAAATTGACCAATGATTAAATCAAATTGACCTATTAAAAATCTAATTATGTATGTAGGCTTAATTTATATGTAGATTTGTCCTATAATCATATAATTTAACCTTGAATTTGCATTGTTTCTCTAGTTTTGGGCAAAATGGGGTACAATTAGGCTTCTAATTCTATCCAAAATTGCAGCTTGATTTTTCCTACATGTGAAATCCTCTCAGCTTGCTCTTTCTAAAATGTTAGTCTTTATTTTATTATTTTATTTTGAAAGAAAGGAGATGAATTTGGGAGAATAACCCAGAAATAAATTATGTAACGACCTGACTTTTTTAAAGCCAAAATTGATGGAAATTTTTTATTTTTTTATTTAAGTTCTCAATACTTCTCACAAAGAAGTGAATTAGTAACTAGGTTCCCTTCCTTATCATGACATCATACGGATATAGTTTTCATAATTCAACATTCCCATAAGACGGATACTTAATACACATGCCCATAATATTATATTTTCATATTCATACATTTACATTACATCATATTGGCATACTCATGAGTTTGCGTTCCTGTTCTAGTCTTGTTATCAACACAAATTTATACATGAGTGTCAAACGATAATTTTACATAACTAGTACTTTCTTTCTACGATCCTCATGTGATTTCACAACACAACATCCTCATAAAAGATAATACCATATAAATATATTCATAACACCGTATTTACATGTTCGCACATCAACACCCATGTTCCATTACAGTTTTCATTACAAGTCATTACAAAAGTGTTGATTGACAAATATTCAACATAACACCTAAGACATAGTATTACATAGCACCTTTCAAAATATGTGAACCTGTGGAACGAGCTTTCCTACATTGATTGTGTGATATCCCTGTTACAAAAACAACATGGATACAAGAATTGTAAATAATCTAACATAATAATAAACACCTAGAAGTACATTATCGTTGCTTTTCATTATTAACTTAGAATGGGTAGATTCCTTCTTGTACTTCTTCTTTTCATGTACATCTCTTATTATTTCGTTAAGTGTACTTTTCTCACTCACACACCCCAATGTAACAACCCGACTTTTTCATAGCCAAAATCGATGGAAATTTTTTTTCCTAATCGTCCAGTTCTAGATGTTTTTCACCATATCAATTTACAAATTTATAATTGCATTTCATTCATTAACAAGACACAATCCACGTAGGATAATGTAAATCAACATTCTCATAAAATATATTCTCAATACATATACCTATAATATTTTATTTTTATACTCATAGGTTTACATTATATCATATTGACATATTCATAAATTCACATTCCTGACTAGGATTCCCAAACCACCTTAACCCAAGGAAACCTTGACTAGGATCACACCCCACACTAGGGGCAATGAGAGATATTTTGTTCGAAAAGATACAGACAAGAGTGGAATCAATGGTAAAAAAAGAAGAAGCTAAGAACAAAAGTCCAGTGTTTGAGAGAGGGCTAAAAGAAAGAAACGATAGACTGAGGGGCATGTAAGAAAACATTGAGGAAGGCTATGAAAAAAAAAGAAGTGGAAATTGCCAACACTTAAAGGCAAGTAAAGGATAAAGATAGGAGAACGCCTATCAACTTTAGGAAGGGCAAAAGAAGTTTCAATCAAGAAAAGACATAGCAAACGCCAAAAGTCAATACTAGAAAAAATATTGAGTTGCAAACATTGTCTTTTGATATCAATGATAAAGCCTTTGATGTATTTAAATGATTTAGATTGATTATTCATCAAAGAAAAGCTGGATTTGCATTATGGTTCATGTCAAAAGAATTTTGATCTTGAAAGTTAACATGGTTATATGCCATTTTCTCTACAAAGACAACGAGAGGAAAAGAGATTGATGAATAATTGATGTTGATCCTAGCTCCTTGAAACCCTCAAACACCTTTTGAGCCTGTAAAATTCCCCTTCTTTCATAACCATGAACCATAGCCTGCATTACGTGCTTTAAAAAGCCCTTTTTAATCAAGTAAGCAATCTGAACTGATAAATGATGCTCTCAAAACTTAAAGAGTTATTTTCCATAAGAGTCATGGCTTCATGAATTAAGCTACCAGTTATTATGCATGCTAATAAAATTGGTGCTAAAAAAAGAAACAATCTTTCTTGATAAAGCCTTGAGTTCTGACTTGAGTATCTTATTTTCCTTGAAATTCACACAAAGGTCACCTCATCACAAACCGTTAAAAGATATACCCAAAATGAGAGTTTAAAATGGATACAAAGAACTATGGAAAAAGCCATTTTAATCTTACAACGGGTCAATTTCTGTTTTCAAAACACAAGACAATCAAAGGATTGCATGTATTGGATGATGTGTGTTGAGTCTTTGACCAAAAAGCTTGATTTTCAAATTATCTTTTCCAAAAGTGACATCTTTCTGATTTCATTTAAATAATTAGACTTAAATAGACATGACCTTTAAAATATGAGATTTGATTCTAGAACAAGAAAGATTGTCAAACAAGAAGAACATCAATCGAGTTTGCAAAATCCTCGACAGAAATGACATCAATACTTCCCAATACTCTTTAAAAAGCTTACCACCTAGGGGCAATACATTGAACCATGAAAAGGAAAACAAACAATATTTTGATCAGTTGAGGGCAAAGAAAGATAAACAAATAATGAATAAATGAATTCCCTTAAAGCTATGATGACAAGTGCCTTTTTTAGATAGACAAAAGAACGAGCACATTTATACTAGGGGCAATGTTGTTCAAAGATGATCCATGATCTAAGTGAACTTCAGCAGCAATTGGTAGGACAAGGCTGCACTAGAAGGACATCTTCATCTTGGGTTACCATCTCCAACTTGGCTATGACTTTTGAACAATGTTATCGTATAGTTGTATTTGAATGAATGTTGGAAGGATGCACCCACCAAAACTGACTGTGGGACCATTTGTTTTGAAGCCCAAAAGACTCATTTCACCGCATGAATATGGGTGATAAAAGGAACATCATTGATAATGCTAATGCATTTTTCTTCATGATCTAATTTGACAAGTTGGAAAGAATCCATTGAGAAAAAAACTGAACATACAACAAGGAGGCTTTTACTGCAAGCTATGAGATGTATGTCTGGACGACTGGATAGTTTCCATGAAGGTTGATGATAGAATATACTTGAAGGGTATGTTCCAACTGGAAGCAAGTTTGTGGTTAATTGGAAATCTAGAAGGAGGTCAAAATTAGAAAACCTCTTGATGGGTATTGACAGGATATACACAACTAATCAAAGAACAAGTCTTGATAGAATCCTGGAGATAAACGATTTGTTAAGCTCCTTCATGATGAATCAAGCAACACCACACTTAGAAGCATTGTCAAGCTTGATAAATAGCAAGAGTAGTAATCATCATGGATAGCCCAGGATGGGCATGGCACATACATTTGAGTTTGGCACATAAATAAGCCAATTAGTGCATCAAAAGAATAAAGAAGGCTTTGGAATGCAAACAAAGACACCCTGTGACGATGAAACATTAAAGAGTGGGGACCTATAGTTCAAACCAAATAAGGGTGCATACATGTCATCTAACTTCATAGCATTGCATCAAATATTTTTTAAACTGTTATAGGAAAGATCCTCAATAAAGTCTAGCAAGTTTATGGATAAAAAAACAATAATTGAGTTTGATGATAACAAAGAAATCACAGTTTGACCTTGAAACGAGAAGAAGATGAGATGAACAATACTATTAGGAAAATCTCAAAGAAATGAGAAGATCAACCTGGTCATCAAGAGAAGTCTTCAGGTCAACCATGCAATTGGGAAGCACCTAGTTTTCAACCCTCGCGATCGGGAATTATCAAGTCAACCCTGCAATTAGGAAGCATTGAGTTTTCCAGTCCTATCCTGTTAGGACTTCTCCAGCCAAGTCATTTTGCTAGGTAAGTCACATTTTTCATATTTTCTTTACACCTGGGTAGGTCACTCATAATAATGAGAAATAATGAGACCACTTTCACTTTTCACTCTATCTGGGTAAGTCACCCATTACAATGAGACCACTCTTCATATTCTTTTCATCTAGATAGGTCACCTATTACAATGAGACCATCTTCCACTTGGGTAGGTCACTCATTATAATGAGACCACTTCATTTTTTTTTCCATGTGGGTAGGTCACCCATTACAATGAGACCATCTGGGTAGGTCACCCATTATAATGAGACCATACATATCGACTTTGGTTCTGGTTAAAGGACATTGCTAGATAGGATCTCAATTTAACCCAACCACACACAGGTTTTTAGTTCTGGTTAAATGAAATCACCAGATGGGATCTCAGCTTAACCTAACCCAAACATGGAATTTAGCTTTAGTTAAAGGGAATCGCCAGATGGGATTTCAAGTTGACCGAGCTACACACAAGTTTTTGGTTTTGGTTAAATGAGATCGCTAGATGGAATCTCAGGTTAACCCAACCAAACATGGAATTTAGCTTTGGTTAAAGGGAATTGCGATATGGGATTTCAGGTTGACCAAGTTACATGTACCGATTCTAGTTAAAGGAGATCGCCAGATGGGATCTCAGGTTAACCCAATCAAAAGGGCAGGTCACTCCCGAAAATAGACCAAAATAGGTATGTGTGGGCAGGTCTCCCGTGAAAATAGACCAGGATAAGTGTACGTGGGTGGTCGCCCATGAAAATAGACCAAAGTGAGTATGTGTGGGTAGGTCGCCTTTGAAAATGGACTAGGGTAAGTGTGTGTGGGCTAGTCGCCCGTGAAAATAGACTAGGGTAAGTGTGTGTGGGCAGGTCGCCCTTGAAAATGGACTAGGGTAAGTGTGTGTGGGC